>JAESGJ010000249.1_pt1 | contig 54714 bp, 49 predicted proteins | sample 9266241 | NCBI WGS metagenome assembly JAESGJ01 (sample SAMN14514841, study PRJNA621669) | algae metagenome | isolation source: Brasilonema octagenarum HA4186-MV1 and co-occurring heterotrophs from wet... | place: USA: Manoa Valley, Hawaii | collected 2009-07-20
CTTGCCGGCCTTGATCACGTGGGTGGACTGGGCGGTCTGGCTGTAATCGGCATTGGTGCGGGCTGCGATCCCGAAGCCGGCAACCATGATGCCAGCCACCAGCGCCACCACCACGATCTTCAGGTGGGTCGCACGATCAGCAGAGTGGATTGAGTGGTTCATCTGAGCCTCCCGACGGGCTTTGCCGCCGTCTATGGCTCTGTCTTAAGGAGCATCTGTTTCCGGATCGTTTCGCGGGTTCCGCAAAATGGTTTCATCTTGCCCTCCGGCTGTTTCGCCCCCGGGGACGTTGGAGCGCCTCTAAGAACGCCTCTAAGAGGCTTTCAATTAGCGAAATCGTGCGCCTCTGCATAAGCCTCTCCCCGATGCAGCCGTCACGGGACTGACGGCATGACGCATGCAGTCTTGTTTGGGGTGGCGCGTGAACAGTCTTGGAATGCTGCGGTCGGCCGTGCTGGCGACTGCGTCCGCTTGGATTTTGATGCCGGAGGCATCGCTTGCACAATCTGCCCCGCAGGGTGGCGCAACGAGCCTGCCGCCGGTGACCGTTACCGCGCCGGACGCGCGCCGCCGCGCCGCCACGAGCCCCCAGCGCCGCGTACCGCGCTCGTCGGAGCAGACCGCCAACCGGAACAGGCCGCAGCCGCAGCGCAATGTCGGCTTCGTCGAAACGCCGCGCGGCCCCGTGAATGGCTACGTTGCGGGCCGTAGCTCGTCCGGCACCAAGACCAACACCCCGATCCTGCAGACGCCGCAATCGGTGTCGGTCATCGGCGCCGAGCAGATCCGCGACCAGAAGCCGAACAAGCTCGACGAGGTGCTGCGCTACACCGCCGGCGTGCGGGCAGGGACCTTCGGCACGGACACCCGCAACGACTGGTGGCTGATCCGCGGCTTCAAGTCCGAGGACATCGGGTTATTCCTCGACGGCATGCAGCTGTTCTACACTTCTTATGCGAGCTGGAAGCTGCAGACGCCGAACATGGAGCGGGTCGAGGTGCTGCGCGGGCCGTCCGCGGTGCTCTATGGCGGATCGAGCCCGAGCGGCATAATCAACGTCATCAGCAAGCTGCCGCCGGCCGAGCCGATCCGCTACGTCGAGACCGGTGTCAACAATTTCGGCAACGCCTATGTCAGCTTCGATTTCGGCGGGCCGGTCGCGACGAGCCCAGAGACCGGCAAGCTGTTCGCCCGCGTGGTCGGCCAGGTCCAGAACGGCGGCACACAGGTCAACTTCACGCCTGACAACAACTACTTCATCGCACCGTCATTCACCTGGAAGCCGGATGCCGACACGAGCTTCACGGTGCTGGCCTCGGCCTCGAAGCAGGACACCCGCGGCATCAACTTCCTGCCCTATCAGGGCACGGTGACGAACGCGCCGTTCGGCAAGATTCCGACCAGCTTCTTCGTCGGCGATCCCAGCGTCGACAAGTTCACGCGCGAGCAGGAGATGCTCGGCTATCAGTTCGCGCGCAATCTCACCGAGGACCTGACGTTCCGTCAGAATGCCCGCTTTGCGCATGTCGACATCACCTACCGCGGCTACGTCGGCAACGATTGGGCCAACGTCAACACGGCCACGCTCAACCGGTACAATTGGTATGCGAAGAACACCGCCAATCAGGCCAATCTCGACAACCAGCTCGAGTATCGCTTCGACACCGGCCCGGTGAAGCACACGATGCTGTTCGGGGTCGATCTGAAGGGCTACCAGATCGACGACTATCAGGCCTTCGGCTTCGGCGTGTCCTCGATCAACGTCTTCAATCCCTCCTATGGCGCGGCGGAGGTTCCGCTTCCGAGCGCCCCGTTCCGGAATTTCCTGATCACCCAGAAACAGGCCGGGACCTATCTTCAGGACCAGATGAAGCTCGGCAATTTCACGCTGGTGCTGAGTGGCCGCAACGATTGGGTCGAGACGACGCAGGACGCGCGTGACACCGGCGCCACCGTCGGCAGCCGGCAGGACAGCAAGTTCAGCGGCCGCGCCGGACTGATCTACAATTTCGACAACGGCATCGCGCCCTATGTCTCCTACTCGACGAGCTACAATCCGATCATCGGCCTCAACGCCCAGAACCAGCTGTTCCTGCCGGAGACCGGCAAGCAGGCTGAAATCGGCGTGAAGGTCGCGCCAAAAGGCTTCGACGGTTATTTCACGGTCGCGGCTTTCGACCTGGTCCGCCAGAACGTCGCAACGACGTTGCCGGGCAGCGTTCCTGTCCTGCAGAACCAGACGGGCGAGGTGACGTCGCGCGGTATCGAACTCGAAGCTGTGGCCAATGCCACCAAGGAGCTGAAGTTCATCGGCTCCTTCACGGCCTATCATCTCTTCAACAGCCGGGATCTCGATCCGTCGCTGGTCGGCAAGACGCCGACCAACACGCCTGAGCTGCTGGTCTCGGGCTGGGCCGACTACACTTTCAGAGACGGGCCGCTGGAAGGCTTCGGTTTCGGCGGTGGGGTTCGCTACATCGGCGCGTCCTGGGCCGACACTGCCAATACCCTTGAGGTTCCCGCGGTGGTGCTCGGTGATCTCGCGGTTCATTACGAATGGCAGAACTGGCGGACCGCGCTCAACGTGATCAACCTGACCGACAAGGTCTATGTCGCGAGTTGCGCCTCCGCCACGTCCTGCTTCTACGGCGACCGCCGGCGCATCACCGCCAGCGTTTCCTACAAATGGTGAGGACGGGCGAGGGCGGCGACATCACGGGCGGCTGATCCTCCGCCACGAGATAGATGAGCATCCGGGCCATGCCCCCCAGCCCGAAGCTCATCCGGGCGCGGCGCGTGCGACGGCCCTCCACGTCGCCGCCGCCGCGCTCGCGACCGATCGGGCTGCAAGATATCGCAGGAGGCGGGGGCTCGGCCTCGTGTGATGCATGGCTCGTGCTCACGTTGCCTGTGGATAGGCCTCTCGGAGCGGCTCGGGGCTCGTTTGGCCGGATTGCCGCTGACCGAGGCCTATCCTCCTTGTAATGTGGATTTTGCTGCGGCGCGGCCTACATGAGGTGGGCTTTCCCAACGACGGACGTCACTGCCGCGAGCGCGGACCGCCCTTGCTGGGTTTGCCGATCTGCTCCATACCAGCGCGGGGTGATTCCGGGATTTTCATCGTGCTGGGGGCGGCAAAGGGCCTAAAAAGAGCGTGTCTTGCGCCCATTGGTGCACTGCGCTAAGGCTCAGAATAATTCCAAATCGGACGAATCCGTGGCTGTCCCGAGGCTGCGGGAAAAAGGGCTCGCCAATGAGCGGCATTCTGCAGAACTATCTTCCACTCGTCGTCTTCATAGGGGTAGCGGGCCTCATCGGCCTGGTGCTGCTGATCGCGCCCTTCATCGTGGCGTTCCAGCAGCCGGATCCGGAAAAACTGTCGGCGTATGAGTGCGGTTTCAACGCCTTCGACGACGCGCGCATGAAGTTCGACGTGCGCTTCTACCTGGTCGCCATCCTCTTCATCATCTTCGACCTCGAGGTGGCGTTCCTGTTTCCCTGGGCGGTGGCGTTCGGCAAGCTTGGCGCGACCGGCTTCTGGTCCATGGTGGTGTTCCTCGGCGTGCTGACGGTCGGGTTCGCCTATGAATGGAAGAAGGGAGCACTGGAATGGGATTGACCCCCGCGCCGTCCACAGGTCCGGCGATCGCGCCGGCCCCCAAGGGCATCCTGGATCCGTCGACCGGCCGGCCGGTCGGAGCCAATGATCCGTTCTTCCTCGAGGTCAACTCCGAGCTGTCCGACAAGGGCTTCTTCGTCGCCGCAACCGACGACCTCATCACTTGGGCCCGTACCGGCTCGCTGATGTGGATGACCTTCGGTCTCGCCTGTTGTGCGGTCGAGATGATGCAGGTGTCGATGCCGCGCTACGACGTCGAGCGCTTCGGCTTCGCGCCCCGTGCCTCGCCGCGCCAGTCCGACGTGATGATTGTCGCGGGCACCCTGACCAACAAGATGGCGCCTGCGCTGCGCAAGGTCTACGACCAGATGCCTGAGCCGCGCTACGTCATCTCGATGGGCTCCTGCGCGAATGGCGGCGGCTATTATCACTATTCCTACTCGGTCGTGCGCGGCTGCGACCGCATCGTGCCGATCGACATCTATGTGCCGGGCTGCCCGCCCACGGCGGAAGCGCTGCTCTACGGCGTGCTGCTGCTGCAGAAGAAGATCCGCCGCACCGGCACCATCGAACGCTAAGGTTTTACGTGATGGACGACGCCAAGCTCGACGCCCTGGGGCAGACGATCGTTAGTGCGCTTCCGGGCGCCGCGATCGGTCATTCGGTGGCCTTCAACCAGCTCACCGTCGATGTCGAGGTGAGCAAGATCGTCGAGGTGGTCAAGTACCTCCGCGACGATCCGAGCTGTCGTTTCATCAACTTCACCGACATCACGGCCGCGGATTATCCGTCGCGCGAGAAGCGCTTCGACGTGATCTATCACTTCCTGTCACCGACCCTGAACGCGCGGATCCGGCTCAAGGCGCAGGCCGACGAGACCACCCAGGTGCCGTCGCTGATCGAGGTGTTCCCCGGCGCCGATTGGTTCGAGCGCGAGGCCTATGACCTCTATGGCGTGTTCTTCGTCGGCCATCCCGACATGCGGCGCATCCTCACGGACTACGGCTTCGAGGGGCATCCGCTGCGCAAGGATTTCCCGACCACCGGTTTCGTCGAGGTCCGCTACGACGACCAGGAGAAGCGGGTGGTGTACGAGCCCGTCCGGCTCAACCAGGAATTCCGCAAGTTCGACTTTTTGTCTCCGTGGGAGGGAGCCGATTATCCGGTCCTTCCGGGTGATGAAAAAGCGGGACCGAAGGTCTGATCATGAACGAGCAACCCGAAAACCTTCGCAACTTCACCATCAACTTCGGGCCGCAGCATCCGGCGGCCCACGGTGTGTTGCGTCTCGTGCTCGAATTGGATGGCGAGGTCGTCGCGCGTGTCGACCCCCATATCGGCCTGCTGCATCGCGGCACCGAGAAGCTGATCGAGCAGAAGACCTATCTGCAGGCGATCCCGTATTTCGACCGGCTCGATTACGTCGCGCCGATGAACCAGGAGCACGCCTTTTGCATGGCGGCCGAGAAGCTGCTCGGCATCGAGGTGCCGCGCCGCGGCCAGCTCATCCGCGTGCTCTATTGCGAGATCGGCCGCATCCTGTCGCATCTGCTCAACGTCACCACGCAGGCGATGGACGTCGGCGCGCTGACCCCGCCGCTGTGGGGCTTCGAAGAGCGCGAAAAGCTGATGGTGTTCTACGAGCGCGCTTCGGGCAGCCGTATGCACGCAGCTTTCTTCCGCGTCGGCGGCGTCCATCAGGATCTGCCGCAGAAGCTGGTCGACGACATCGAGGCCTGGTGCGATCCGTTCCTCAAGGTGGTTGACGATCTCGACCGGCTCCTCACCGCCAACCGCATCTTCAAGCAGCGCAACGTCGACATCGGCGTGGTGCCGCTCAAGGAAGCCTGGGAGTGGGGCTTCTCGGGCGTGATGGTGCGCGGCTCGGGCGCGGCCTGGGACCTGCGCAAGTCGCAGCCCTATGAATGCTACGCCGAGATGGATTTCGACATTCCGATCGGCAAGAACGGCGACTGCTACGACCGCTATCTGATCCGCATGGAAGAGATGCGCCAATCCGTGCGCATCATGCGGCAGTGCATCCAGAAGCTGAACGCGCCCGAGGGCAAGGGACCGGTCGTCGTCGAGGACAACAAGGTCGCGCCGCCGCGCCGGGGCGAGATGAAGCGCTCGATGGAAGCGCTGATCCACCACTTCAAGCTCTACACCGAAGGCGTCCACGTTCCCGCCGGCGAGGTCTACGCCGCGGTCGAGGCGCCCAAGGGCGAGTTCGGCGTCTATCTGATCTCCGACGGCACCAACAAGCCCTACAAGTGCAAGATCCGCGCGCCGGGCTTTGCGCATCTCCAGGCCATGGACCACATCTGCCGCGGCCATCTGCTCGCCGACGTCTCCGCCATCCTCGGCTCGCTCGACATCGTGTTCGGAGAGGTCGATCGGTGATGGGGCAGCAGGCGCCAATCCAGTTTGACCGCGCCTCGGGGGCCCTCGAAGGGGCCAACCTGTGGGAGCGGACGGCTGCCTTGGCGCTTGTGACGGGATCGAAGATCTCCTCGCATTTCTCGCACATGGGCTACATCGCCTGCGCGAATTTGCTGCGGAAGACGCTGCCGGAGCGCAACATCGCGATCCGGCTCAATCCCGACGCCGTGTTCGAATTCCCTTATGGCGATGGCTATTGGAGCAAGCTGCTCAACCGGTCCTACCATTACGAGGATGAGCTCGAGCTGCTGTTCGCCGATAGCGTCGACGTCGACTACACGCTGCTCGATTGCGGTGCCAATTACGGCTATTGGTCGGTGCTGGTGTCGAGCAGGCCGTTCGGCTCGCACAAGGCGATCGCGATCGAGCCGTCGGGGCAGAACTACCCGAAGCTCGCCAACAACGCCCGCGTCAACGGCGGCCGCTTCGAGACCATGAAATGCGCGATCGGCGCCAGCCGCGGCACCGCGCGTCTGTCGGGCACCAAGCACGAAGCCTTCAGCATCGCCGGCGCTCCCTCCGCGGGCGGCGAGGAGGTGCCGGTCATCGCACTCGACAATCTGATCGAGGACGGCAAGGTGGCAAGCGCCGGCAAGTACCTGATCAAGCTCGACGTCGAGGGCGTCGAGATCGAGGCGATCAAGGGCGGCGCGCGTCTGCTCCAGGCCGACAGCGTCATCATGTGCGAGGAGCACGGCAGCGACCGCTCCCATGCGGTGTCGCGCTTCATCCTCGAACAGACCCCGCTGAAGCTGATCGTGTTTGATCCGCGCAGCAACCGGATGGAGACCGTGACCGAGCTGTCGATCCTCGACCGCATCAAGGTCTCGACCCACGTCGGCTACAACGTTTTCGGCACCGCAAGCGCATTTTGGCAGGACAGGATCGAAGCCCTGAATGCGAAAACTGCGCGCCGCATGCAGTGAGAGATTGAAGATATGTCCGTTCGCCGATTAGCACCGAAGGAAGTTCAGCCCGCGAGCTTTGCGTTCACGGAGGAAAACCTCGCTTTCGCCAAGCAGCAGATCGCGAAATATCCGGCCGGCCGCCAGGCCTCCGCCGTCATCGCCATTCTCTGGCGTGCGCAGGAGCAGCACGACGGCTGGGTCTCGGAAGCCGCGATCCGCGTCATCGCCGACATGCTCGACATGCCCTATATCCGCGTGCTGGAAGTCGCGACCTTCTACACGATGTTCCAGCTCGCTCCCGTCGGCAAGAAGGCCCACGTCCAGGTCTGCGGCACCACGCCGTGCCGGCTGCGGGGCGCCGAGGATCTGATCCACGTCTGCGAGCATCGCATCCATCACGAGCCCTTCCATCTGTCCAAGGACGGCAATTTCAGCTGGGAGGAGGTCGAGTGCCTCGGCGCCTGCGTGAACGCGCCGATGGTCATGATCGGCAAGGACACCTATGAGGACCTGACCAAGGAAAGCTTCGGCAAGGTGCTCGACGGTTTCGCTTCGGGCAATCCGCCCAAGCCCGGCCCGCAGAACGGCCGCCAGTTCTCGGCGCCGATGGGCGGGCCGACCACGCTGAAGGAGATCACCTGATGGGTGATCTCCCCGCAATTGGAGGGAACGGGGCCGTGAAGAAATGGGGCTTCGTCGCCATGCACGCCGCGGTCGCGGCCGCCTTCATGTTCCTGCTGCAGCGTTTCATCATGAACGCGACGCAGGAGACCAGTCTGCTCTGGGCGCTGATCTTCGCCGTCTGCGCCGCCGGACTTGCCTACAAGCAGTCCATTCGTTGATCGGAAAGCACTGATATGCTCGAGGACAAGGATCGCATCTTCAAGAACCTCTACGGCCTCCATGATTGGGGGCTCGAGGGTGCGCGGCGCCGCGGCGCCTGGGATGGCACCAAGACCATCATCGACAAGGGCCGCGACTGGATCATCAACGAGATGAAGGCCTCCGGCCTGCGCGGCCGCGGCGGCGCCGGCTTCCCGACCGGCCTGAAATGGTCCTTCATGCCGAAGGAATCCACCGACGGCCGTCCCAGCTATCTCGTCGTCAACGCCGACGAATCCGAGCCGGGCACCTGCAAGGATCGCGAGATCATGCGGCACGATCCGCATCTCCTGATCGAAGGCTGCCTGATCGCGAGCTGCGCGATGAACGCGCATGCCTGCTACATCTATGTCCGCGGCGAATTCATCCGCGAGCGCGAGCATCTCCAGGCCGCGATCGACCAGGCCTATGAGGCCAAGCTCGTCGGCAAGGACAACGTCAACGGCTGGCCGTTCGACATCTACGTCGCCCACGGCGCCGGCGCCTACATCTGCGGCGAGGAAACCGCACTGCTCGAAAGCCTCGAGGGCAAGAAGGGCCAGCCGCGGCTGAAGCCGCCGTTCCCGGCCAATGTCGGCCTGTTCGGCTGCCCGACCACCGTCAACAACGTCGAGTCCATCGCGGTCGCCCCGGACATCCTGCGCCGCGGCGCGGGCTGGTTCGCCGGCATCGGTCGTCCCAACAACGTCGGCACCAAGCTGTTCTGCATCTCCGGTCATGTCGAGCGGCCCTGCAACGTCGAAGAGGCCATGGGCATTCCGTTCCGTGAGCTGATCGACAAGCATTGCGGCGGCATCCGCGGCGGCTGGGACAACCTCAAGGCCGTGATCCCCGGCGGCTCGTCGGTGCGCATGGTGCCGGCCGAGCAGATCATCGACACGCCGATGGACTTCGACAGCCTCAGCAAGCTGCGCTCGGGCCTCGGCACCGCGGCCGTGATCGTGATGGACAAGTCGACCGATCTGATCCGCGCGATCGCCCGCATCTCCTATTTCTACAAGCACGAGAGCTGCGGCCAGTGCACGCCGTGCCGCGAGGGCACGGGCTGGATGTGGCGCGTGCTCACCCGCATGGCCGAAGGCCGCGCCCATAAGCGCGAAATCGACATGCTGCTCGAAGTCACCAAGCAGGTCGAAGGCCACACCATCTGCGCGCTCGGCGACGCCGCGGCATGGCCGATCCAGGGCCTGATCGCGCATTTCCGTCACGAGATCGAAGCGCGCATCGACCAGTATTCGCATAAGTCCGACATCGACGATATCGGCGTCCGCGATCCCGTGAACATGGTCGCGGCGGAGTAAGAGACATGACCAAGCTCATCATCGACGGCAAAGAGATCGATGTCCCCGCCGAATACACGCTGCTTCAGGCGTGCGAGGCGGCCGGTGCCGAGATTCCGCGCTTCTGCTACCATGAGCGGCTGTCGATCGCCGGCAATTGCCGGATGTGCCTCGTCGAGGTGAAGGGCGGCCCGAAGCCGGTCGCGAGCTGCGCCTGGGGCGTGCGCGACTGCCGTCCGGGTCCCAAGGGCGAGCCGCCGGAGATCTCGACGCGTTCGCCGATGGTGAAGAAGGCACGCGAAGGCGTGATGGAGTTCCTTCTGATCAACCATCCGCTGGACTGCCCGATCTGCGACCAGGGCGGCGAGTGCGATCTGCAGGACCAGGCGATGGGCTATGGTGTCGACACCAGCCGCTTCGCCGAGAACAAGCGCGCGGTCGAGGACAAATATCTCGGCGCGCTGGTCAAGACCTCGATGAACCGCTGCATCCAGTGCACGCGCTGTGTCCGCTTCTCGGCGGAAGTCGCAGGTGCGCCCGAGATGGGCGCCACGGGCCGCGGCGAGGACATGGAGATCACGACCTATCTCGAGCACGCGCTGACCTCTGAATTGCAGGGCAATCTCGTCGACATCTGCCCGGTCGGCGCGCTGACCTCGAAGCCTTACGCGTTTGCCGCGCGCCCGTGGGAGCTCGGCAAGACCCAGTCGATCGACGTCATGGACGGCGTCGGGTCTGCGATCCGCGTCGACACCCGCGGCCGTGAAGTGATGCGCGTGCTGCCGCGCATCAACGAGGCCGTGAACGAGGAGTGGATCTCCGACAAGACCCGTCACATCGTCGACGGCCTGCGCACCCAGCGGCTCGACCGGCCCTATATCCGCGAAGCCGGCAAGCTCCGCGCGGCGAGCTGGCAGGAGGCCTTTGCCGCGATCGCCGCGAAAGCGGCGCGCACCGACGGCAAGCGCATGGGCGCGATCGCCGGCGACCTCGCCGGCGTCGAGGAGATGTTCGCGCTGAAGGATCTGCTCGCCAAGTTCGGTTCGAACAATCTGGCGGTGCAGGGCGGCGACGCCTTCGATCCCGCGCTCGGCCGCGGCTCCTACATCTTCAATCCGACGCTGGCCGGCGTCGAGCAGGCGGACGCGCTGCTCATCATCGGCGCGAACCCGCGGAAAGAGGCGGCCGTGTTCAACGCCCGTATCCGCAAGCGCTGGCGCGCCGGCGGCTTCAAGGTCGGCGTGATCGGCGCCAAGGCCGATCTGACCTATGACTATGATCACCTCGGCGCAGGCACCGAGACCCTCGGCGAACTCGCGGCCGGCAAGCACTCCTTCATGGACGTGCTGAAGAACGCCAAGAACCCGATCATCCTGGTCGGCGCGGGCGCGGCCTCGCGTCACGACGGGGCCGCCATTCTCGCCAGCGCCGCCAAGCTCGCGCTCGATGTCGGCGCTCTCAAGGACGGCTGGACAGGCTTTGGGGTGCTGCACGAGAGCGCTTCGCGCGTCGGTGCGCTCGACATCGGCTTCTCCGCAACCGGCGGGGGCTTGAACGCCGCGCAGATGACGACGTTCGGCACGCTGGACTTGCTGTTCCTGCTCGGTGCCGACGAGATCAGCGCGCCTGACGGCACCTTCGTCGTCTATATCGGCACCCACGGTGACCGCGGCGCACACCGCGCCGATGTCATCCTGCCCGCTGCCGCCTACACCGAGAAGTCCGCGATCTACGTCAACACCGAAGGCCGGGTGCAGATGACGGGACGCGCCGCTTTCCCGCCGGGCGAAGCCCGCGAGGACTGGGCGATCATCCGAGCGCTGTCGGAGGCGCTCGGCAAGAAGCTCGGCTACGACTCGCTTGCGGCGCTGCGCCAGGCGATCTTCAAGGCCGTGCCCCATTTGATCCGTCTCGACCAGATCGAGGCCGGTTCGGCTGACCAGATCAAGAAGCTGGCGGGGAAGGGCGGTTCGCCCGAGAAGGCGCCGTTCAAGCCGCGGATCGAGGACTTCTATTTGACCAACCCAATCGCGCGTGCGTCCGCCGTGATGGCGGAATGTTCGCGGCTTGCCTCCGGGCAGATGCTGACCGCAGCGGAGTGAGCTAGAATGGAATTTTTCGAAAGCGCATTCTGGACCGGTTTCCTCTGGCCGCTGATCATCATGATCGCGGAGAGCGTCCTGGTGCTCGTCGTCCTGCTGATCGCGATCGCCTACATCCTGCTCGCCGACCGCAAGATCTGGGCGGCGGTGCAGATCCGGCGCGGCCCGAACGTGGTCGGCCCCTGGGGCCTGCTGCAATCCTTCGCGGACCTTTTGAAATTCGTGCTGAAGGAGCCGATCATCCCGGCCGGCGCCAACAAGGGCGTGTTCCTGCTGGCGCCGCTGGTGTCGTGCGTGCTTGCGCTTGCGGCCTGGGCGGTGATCCCGACCAATCTCGGCTGGGTCATCGCCGACATCAATGTCGGCATCCTCTTCATCTTCGCGATCTCGTCGCTGTCGATCTACGGCATCATCATGGCCGGCTGGTCGTCGAACTCGAAGTACCCGTTCCTGGCCGCGCTGCGCTCGGCGGCGCAGATGGTGTCCTACGAAGTCTCGATCGGCTTTGTCATCATCACGGTGCTGCTCTGCGCCGGCACGCTGAACCTGTCGGCCGTGGTCGAGGCCCAGCACGTCCGCGGGCTCGCCAGCCTGATCGGCCTGCCGCAGCTGACCATCCTGAACTGGTACGTCTGGCCGCTGTTCCCGATGTTCGTGGTGTTCTACGTCTCGGCGCTGGCGGAGACCAACCGCCCGCCGTTCGACCTCGTGGAAGCTGAATCCGAGCTGGTGGCCGGCTTCATGGTCGAGTACGGCTCGACGCCGTATCTGCTGTTCATGCTCGGTGAGTATGTCGCGATCGTCACGATGTGCGCGATGGCGACGATCCTGTTCCTCGGGGGCTGGCTGCCGCCGGTCGACCTGCCGCCCTTCAACTGGGTGCCCGGGATCATCTGGTTCTCGCTCAAAGTCTTCTTCATGTTCTTCCTGTTCGCGATGGCAAAGGCGATCGTGCCGCGCTACCGCTACGATCAACTGATGCGCCTCGGCTGGAAGGTGTTCCTGCCTTTGTCGCTGGCGATGGTGATCGTTGTGGCCGGCGTGCTGCAGTTCGCCGGCATCGCGCCGAAGTGAGGGCCGTCATGGGTATCAACGTCAACGCCACTGCACGCTCGCTTCTGCTGTCGGAATTCGTTTCGGCGTTCTTCCTCGCCATGCGCTATTTCTTCCAGCCGAAGCCGACGCTCAACTATCCGTTCGAGAAGGGCCCGATCTCGCCGCGCTTCCGCGGCGAGCACGCGCTGCGCCGCTATCCGAACGGTGAAGAGCGCTGCATCGCCTGCAAGCTCTGCGAAGCCGTCTGCCCGGCGCAGGCCATCACCATCGAGGCCGGCCCGCGCCGCAACGACGGCACCCGCCGCACCGTGCGCTACGACATCGACATGGTGAAGTGCATCTATTGCGGCCTCTGCCAGGAGGCCTGTCCTGTGGACGCCATCGTCGAAGGTCCGAACTTCGAGTTCGCGACCGAGACCCGCGAGGAACTGTTCTATGACAAGGCCAAGCTGCTCGCCAACGGCGACCGCTGGGAACGCGAGATCGCGAAAGCGATCGAGCTCGACGCGCCGTACCGGTGAGGTGAGGGCATGATCCTTCCCGCGCTGTTCTTCTATATTTTCGCCGGCGTCTGCGTCGCCTCGGCCGTGATGGTGATTGTCTCGCGCAATCCCGTGCACTCCGTGCTGTACCTGATCCTGGCGTTCGTCAACGCCTCCGGCCTGTTCGTGCTGATGGGCGCCGAATTCCTCGGCATGATGCTGATCGTCGTCTATGTCGGCGCGGTCGCGGTCCTGTTCCTGTTCGTGATCATGATGCTCGACGTGGATTTCGTCGAGCTGCGCGAGGGCTTCATCCAGTACCTGCCGGTGGGCTTGGTGATCGGCGGCATCTTCCTGTTCGAATTGCTGCTGACCGTCGGCGCCTGGATCATCAACCCGACCGTGAGCAAGACCATCACGGCACCGATCCCGACCAACGTCTCGAATACCGAGGCGCTCGGCCTCGTGCTCTATACGAAGTACATCCACTACTTCCAGCTCTCGGGCATGGTGCTTCTGGTGGCCATGATCGGCGCCATCGTGCTGACGCTGCGCCACAAGGCGAGCGTGAAGCGGCAGGACATCAACGTTCAGAACGCGCGCACGCCTGACATGGCGATGGCGATGCGCAAGGTGGCGCCGGGGCAGGGGCTCCAGGACTCTGACGCTGCGGAGTGGGTGAAATGACGATCGGGCTTGGGCACTATCTGGCAGTCGGCGCGATCCTGTTCACGCTCGGCATCCTCGGCATCTTCCTGAACCGCAAGAACATCATCGTCATCCTGATGTCGATCGAGCTGATCCTGCTCTCGGTCAACATCAACCTCGTGGCATTCTCGACCTTCCTCGGCGACATCGTCGGCCAGGTCTTCGCGCTTCTGGTGCTCACTGTCGCGGCTGCCGAAGCCGCGATCGGTCTCGCCATCCTGGTGGTCTATTTCCGCAACCGCGGCTCGATCGCGGTTGAGGACGTCAATCTGATGAAGGGCTGAGCTCTCAAATGGTTCAGGCAATCGTTTTTCTGCCTCTGCTGGGCGCCGTTCTGGCCGGGCTGATCGCGCTGTTCGGTGCGCATGCCCGCAACCCCTCGGGCGACGAGCTCGATCATCACGGCGACCACGGTCATGGCGCGCACGCCCATGCGTCCGACACGATCAATCAGGATGCCTCCGTCATCCACGAGAGCCATCACGACGACGCCGGTGGTCACGACGATCACGGTCATGGTCCGGTCGAGCCGCCGGCGGCGGGCTCGCGCGGCGCCGAGCTGATCACCACGGCGCTGCTGTTCGTGTCGGCCGCGCTGTCCTGGATGACCTTGGTCGATGTCGGCTTCATGCACCACGACATCAGGATTCCGCTGCTGCCGTGGATCGTGTCCGGCGACCTCCAGGTCTATTGGACGCTGCGCGTCGACACGCTCACCGCCGTGATGCTGGTCGTGGTGACGACCGTGTCCTCTCTCGTGCATCTCTATTCCATCGGCTACATGGACGAGGATCCGAACCGGCCGCGCTTCTTCGGCTATCTGAGCCTGTTCACCTTCGCCATGCTGATGCTGGTGACCGCCGACAACCTCGTGCAGCTGTTCTTCGGCTGGGAGGGGGTGGGTTTGGCCAGCTACCTGCTGATCGGCTTCTGGTATCAGAAGCCCTCGGCGAACGCGGCCGCGATCAAAGCCTTCGTGGTCAACCGCGTCGGCGACTTCGGTTTTGCGCTCGGCATCTTCGCGATCTTCCTGTTGGCCGGCTCGACCGATTTCGAGACGATCTTCCACGCTGCGCCCGGCCTGACCGGCAAGACCATCGACTTCCTCGGCTGGCACGCCGACGCGTTGACCCTGACCTGCCTGCTGCTGTTCATGGGCGCGATGGGCAAGTCGGCGCAGTTCCTGCTGCACACCTGGTTGCCGGACGCGATGGAAGGCCCGACGCCCGTGTCGGCGCTGATCCACGCCGCGACCATGGTCACCGCCGGCGTCTTTATGGTGGCGCGCCTGTCGCCGCTGTTCGAACTTGCCCCGAACGCGCAGGCTGTCGTGATGTTCTTCGGCGCGACCACCGCGTTCTTCGCGGCGACGATCGGCCTCGTGCAGAACGACATCAAGCGCATCGTCGCCTATTCGACCTGTTCGCAGCTCGGCTACATGTTCGTGGCGATGGGGGCGGGGGCCTATTCGGTCGGCATGTTCCACCTGTTCACGCATGCCTTCTTCAAGGCGCTGCTGTTCTTGGGCAGCGGCTCGGTGATCTACGCGATGCACCACGAGCAGGACATCCGCAACATGGGCGGCCTCTGGAAGAAGATCCCCTACACCTACGCGGTGATGGTGGTCGGCACCCTGGCACTGACGGGTTTCCCGCTCACGGCAGGCTACTTCTCCAAGGACGCGATCATCGAAGCGGCCTATGCCTCGCACAATCCGTTCGCGACCTACGGCTTCCTGATGACGATTGTGGCCGCCGGCCTGACCTCGTTCTACTCCTGGCGCCTGATCTTCAAGACTTTCCACGGCGAGCCGCATGACGAGCATCACTACGAGGCCGCGCATGAAGCCCCGATCTGGATGCTGATCCCGATCGGCGTGCTTGCAGTCGGCTCGATCCTCGCCGGCTTCCCCTTCAAGGAGGTCTTCACCGGACATCACGGCGTCGAGGAGTTCTTCCGCGAGTCCCTGAAGATGAATCCGCACATCATCGAGGACATGCACCATATCCCCGAGCACATCGCCTTCCTGCCGACCGTGATGATGGTGCTGGGCTTCCTGGTGTCGTATCTGTTTTACATCCGCCGGCCCTATCTGCCGGTCGAACTCGCGAACACGCAGCCGATGCTCTACAAGTTCCTGCTCAACAAGTGGTACTTCGACGAGCTCTACGACATCATCTTCGTCCGTCCGGCGAAGTGGATCGGCTATCAGCTCTGGAAGAAGGGCGACGGCTTCATCATCGACGGGCTCGGTCCCGACGGCGTCTCGGCCCGCGTTCTGGACGTCACCCGCAACGTCGTGAAGATCCAGACCGGCTATCTCTATCACTACGCATTCGCCATGCTGATCGGTGCCGCCGGCCTGATCACCTGGTTCATGTTCGGCTTTGGAGGCCAGTAAATGATCACCTGGCCCATCCTATCGGTCACGACGTTCCTGCCGCTGGTCGGCGCGCTGATCGTCTATCTCAGCCGCGGCGATGACGAGGCCGCCCAGCGCAATTCGCGCTGGATCGCACTCTGGACCACGCTGATCACCTTCGCGGTGTCGGTGATCCTGGTCATGCGCTTCGACGCCGGCAATCCGGACTTCCAGTTCGTCGAGAAAGCGAACTGGCTCGCCACCGGCATCACCTACCACATGGGCGTCGACGGCATCTCGCTGCCGCTGGTGATCCTCACTACCGCCGTGATGCCGTTCTGCATCATCGCGAGCTGGAAGGCGATTACCAGACGCGTCCGCGAATACATGATGGCGTTCCTGATCCTGGAAACGCTGATGATCGGCACCTTCTCGGCGCTCGATCTGGTGCTGTTCTATCTGTTCTTCGAGGGCGGCCTGATCCCGATGTTCCTGATCATCGGCGTCTGGGGCGGTCCGCGCCGGGTCTACGCGTCGTTCAAGTTCTTCCTCTACACGCTGCTCGGCTCGGTCCTTATGCTGCTCGCCATCATGGCGCTGTACTGGAACGGCGGCACCACCGACATCCCGACGCTGATGCACACCGCCGTGCCGCGCAGCCTGCAGACCTGGGCGTGGCTGGCTTTCTTCGCCTCGTTCGCGGTGAAGATGCCGATGTGGCCGGTGCACACCTGGTTGCCCGACGCGCATGTCGAGGCGCCGACGGCGGGCTCGGTGGTCCTGGCCGCGATCATGCTGAAGATGGGTGGCTACGGCTTCCTGCGCTTCTCGCTGCCGATGTTTCCGCTGGCCTCGCACGACTTCGCGCCGCTGATGTTCACGCTCTCGGCCATCGCCATCGTCTACACCTCGCTGGTGGCGCTGATGCAGGAGGACATGAAGAAGCTGATCGCGTACTCGTCGGTTGCGCATATGGGCTTCGTCACCATGGGCATCTTCGCTGGCACCATGCAGGGCGTCGCCGGTGGCGTGTTCCAGATGATCTCGCACGGCATCGTCTCCGGCGCGCTGTTCCTCTGCGTCGGCGTCGTCTACGACCGTCTGCACACCCGCGAGATCGCGGCCTATGGCGGCCTCGTCAACCGGATGCCGCTCTACGCGCTGACCTTCATGGTCTTCACCATGGCCAATGTCGGTCTGCCCGGTACCTCGGGCTTCGTCGGCGAGTTCATGACGCTGCTCGGCACCTTCAAGGTCTCGATCCCGACCGCGTTCTTCGCCACCTTCGGTGTGATCCTCTCGGCGGCCTACGCGCTGTGGCTCTACCGCAAGGTCGTGTTCGGAGCGCTGGTCAAGCCGTCGCTGGCGAGCATAAAGGATCTTACCTTCCGGGAGTGCCTGACGCTGTTCCCGATGATCGCGCTGACCATCCTGTTCGGCGTCTATCCGAAGCCGGTGCTCGACATGTCGGCCGCCTCGGTCCAGCAACTCGTCAACAACTACAACACCGCTGTGACGGCCGTGAAGGCCGCCGCACTGCTCCAGTGATCGGGCAGGTCAGGATATCGCCATGAACTTTGTGACTGCAGGTTACCAACTGGCGCCGGTGCTGCCCGAGCTCGTGCTCGCGATCGGCGCCATGGCTCTGCTGATGCTGGGCGCCTATCGCGGGCAGGGGACGACCGGCGCCGTCACCTCGCTGGCGGTCGTGCTGCTGGTCGTGGTCGGCGTACTCGAATACATGCTGCCCGCGGGCAAGCAGGTGACCTTCGGCGGCAGCTTCATCGTCGACGACTTCGCCCGCTTCATGAAGATCCTCGCCCTGATCGGCTCGGCGGTGACGCTGGTGCTGTCGACCGAGTTCCTGTCGGACCCGTCGCGCCGCATCTTCGAATACGCCATCCTGGTGCTGCTCTCGACGCTCGGCATGATGGTGCTGATCTCGGCCGGCGACCTGATCTCGCTCTATCTCGGCCTCGAACTGATGTCGCTCGCGCTCTACGTCGTGGCGGCCTCGAACCGCGACAACGCCAAGTCGACCGAAGCCGGCCTGAAGTATTTCGTGCTCGGCGCACTGTCCTCGGGCATGCTGCTGTACGGCGCCTCGCTGATCTACGGCTTCACCGGCACGGTCAGCTTCACCGGTATCGCGGCGGTCGCGACGGTCTCGAACGTCGGCCTCATGTTCGGTCTGGTCTTCCTGCTCGTCGGCCTCTGCTTCAAGGTCTCGGCGGTGCCGTTCCACATGTGGACGCCTGACGTCTACGAGGGCGCGCCGACCCCGGTCACCGCCTTCTTCGCCTCGGCGCCGAAGGTCGCAGCGCTCGCCGTGTTCACCCGCGTCACGCTGACGGCGTTTCCGGGCATCGTCTCGCAGTGGCAGCAGATCCTGGTGTTCGTGTCGATCGCCTCGATGGCGCTCGGCTCCTTCGCCGCCATCGGCCAGAGCAACATCAAGCGCCTGATGGCGTATTCCTCGATCGGCCACATGGGCTTCGCGCTGGTCGGCCTTGCCTCCGGCACGGTCGAGGGCGCCCAGGGCGTGCTGATGTACATCGTGATCTATGTCGCGATGACGCTCGGCTCGTTCTCGATCATCCTTGCGATGCGCCGCAACGGCCAGGCGGTCGAGCAGATCAGCGATTTTGCCGGCCTGTCGCGCACCAATCCGCTTCTCGCCTTCATGTTCGCGATGCTGCTGTTCTCGCTCGCGGGCATTCCGCCGCTCGCGGGCTTCTTCGCCAAATGGTACGTCTTCGTCGCCGCCATCAAGGCGAATTTGTTCACGCTCGCCGTCGTCGGCGTGCTGACCAGCGTGGTCGGCTGCTACTATTACCTGTCCATCGTCAAGACGATGTATTTCGACGAGCCGGCCGGTCAGGTCGATCCCGTCAGGGTCGAGGTGAAGACGGTGCTGGCGGTGTTCGGCATGTTCAACATCCTGTTCGCGCTGTTCGCGGGGCCCGTGGTGAGCGTCGCCTCCGCCGCCGCAAAGTCGCTGTTCTAGGATGGCATTCGCGCTAGGTCCTCGCGCATCGTCGGCGGGCTACAGGCTCGCAGCTTTCGAACGGACCGGCTCGACGAATACCGAGGCGATCGAGCACGCGAGGCGCGGCGAGCGCGGCCCGATGTGGTTCGTCACGTCGGAGCAGACGGCCGGCCGTGGCCGCCGTCAACGCGCCTGGATCGCGCCGCGCGGCAATCTCGCCGCCAGCGTCCTGGAGGTCCTGGACGTGACGCCGGCCGTTGCCGCGACCATCGGCTTTGCTGCCGGGCTTGCTGAAGAAGCCGCGCTCGAGAAGGTGAGCCTCGAGGCCGCCCTGCGCCTCGGTGATGGTCGTCCTCGCTACACCCTGAAATGGCCCAACGACGTGCTGGCGAACGGCAAGAAGCTCGTCGGCGTTGGCCTGGAGGCGGAGGCCGTCGGCGACCGTCTCGCCATCGTTGTCGGCATCGGCACCAATGTCGTGAGCGCGCCCGAGGGCACGCCGACGCCCGCGGTGTCGCTGGCCGCACTCGGCGTCCAGATCAGTGCGGAGGAGCTGTTCTCGGCACTCTCGGACGCCTGGGTCGAGTTCCGGGGCATCTGGGACAATGGACGCGGCTTTGCCGAGATCCGAAAACTCTGGCTGGAGCGCGCCGCCGGTCTCGGCGAGCGGGTCGCGATCAACACGGGAGCGACGACGCTGGACGGCATTTTTGATACGATCGACGACACCGGCTGCCTGATCGTCCGCACCGCGGAGGGCCGCCGGGTGCCGGTCGCCGCGGGCGAAGTATTCTTTGGACCAGTCGCCTCCGTAGGAGCTGCGTGATGGCGAAACCTGACGAACTGGTATTTGCGCCGCTCGGCGGCGTCGGCGAGATCGGCATGAACCTGTCGATCTACGGCCTCGGCAACCGGCAGCAGCGCGCCTGGATGGCGGTCGATCTCGGCGTCTCCTTCGGCGATGAAGAGCATCTGCCGGGTATCGACCTGATCATGCCCGACATCAGCTTCCTGGAGAAGGAGCGCAAGAACCTGATGGGCCTCGTGCTGACGCACGCCCATGAGGATCATTTCGGCGCCATCATCGATCTCTGGCCGAAGCTGAGATGCCCGATCTATGCGACGCAGTTCAGCGCGGCGCTGTTCGAGGCCAAGCTTGCGGCCGAACGCAATGCCCCGAAGATCCCGGTGACGGTGGTGCCATCCGGCGGACGCATCGATGTCGGCCCGTTCAACGTCGAGTTCATTCCGGTCGCGCATTCGATTCCCGAGTCGCATGCACTGGCGATCCACACCGAAGCCGGCATCGTGCTGCACACCGGCGACTGGAAGATCGACCCGACCCCGATCATCGGCCGCCCGACCGACGAGAAAAGGTTGCGCGAGCTGGGCGACGAGGGCGTGCTCGCCCTGATCGGCGATTCCACCAACGCCGTGCGCGACGGCCGCTCGCCTTCGGAAGCCGAGGTCGCCAGAACGATCACCAATTTGGTGAAGGCCGCCAAGGGCCGTGTCGCGGTCACGACCTTTGCCTCCAACGTCGCGCGCCTCAAGGCCGTTGCCGATGCGGCGCGGGCCGCCGATCGCGAGGTCGTCGTGGTTGGCCGCGCCATGGAGCGCGTGTCGCAGGTTGCGCGCGAGACCGGCTATTTCGACGGCGTCCAGAACTTCCGTTCGACCGACGTCTACGGCCATCTGCCGCAGGACAAGGTGCTGGCGCTCTGCACCGGCAGCCAGGGCGAGGCCCGTGCCGCGCTGGCGCGTATTGCCAATGACGACCATCCCGAGATCACATTGAACCGCGGCGACTGCGTCATCTTCTCGTCCCGCACCATTCCCGGTAACGAGAAGGCCGTCGGGTCGATCATCAACAATCTGGTCCTCCAGGGCGTCGAGGTCATCACCGACCGCGATCATCTCGTTCACGTCTCCGGCCATCCGCGCCGCGACGAGCTGCGCGACATGATCTCCTGGGTCAGGCCGCAACTCCTGATCCCTGTCCACGGCGAGGCCCTGCATCTGCATGAGCACGCCAAGCTGGCGCGCGCCGCCGGCGTTCCGCGTGTCCTGGTCATTCGCAACGGCGACCTCGTCAAGCTCGGCCCCGGCGATCCCGGCATCATCGGCGAGGTGCCCTCCGGTCGTCTCTACAAGGACGGCACGATCCTGGAAGATTCCAAATCCCGCGCGGTGGTCGAGCGCCGCCGCATGGCGTTCTCCGGCTGCGCTTTCGTCGCCATCGCCATGACCGAGCAGGGCGAGCTGGCCGACGATCCCGAGGTCGATCTGGTCGGCATTCCCGAAAAGACCAGGGAGGGCGAGCCCTTTGACGACCTCGTCTTCGATGCCGTGGTCTCCACGATCGAGGGTCTGCCGAAGGCGCGCCGCCGCGATGCCGATGCCTTGGGCGAGTCGGTGCGACGCACTGTCCGGTCCGTCATCAACGAACATTGGGGCAAAAAGCCTCCCTGTCTGGTACACGTACTGACAGTCTAACGGGAGAGAACCACATGCTGGGCCGGCTCAACCATGTCGCGATCGCGACCAAGGATGCGGTAAAGGCTGCGAAGATCTACGGCACGGCGTTCGGCGCCCAGATCTCGGAAGCCGTGCCGCTGCCCGAGCACGGCGTCATCACCGTGTTCGCGACGCTGCCCAACACCAAGATCGAGTTCATCGAGCCGCTCGGCGAAGCCTCGCCGATCGCAAAATTCGTCGAGCGCAACCCCGACGGCGGCATCCACCACATCTGCTACGAGGTCGTCGACATCATCGCCTCGCGCGACAATCTGGTGAAGGAGGGCGCGCGGGTGCTAGGCGACGGCGTGCCGAAGATCGGCGCCCACGGCAAGCCGGTGCTGTTCCTGCATCCGAAGGATTTTTCCGGCGCGCTGGTCGAAATCGAGCAGGCATAGGCCGCGGCATGGCCATCCAGATCTCGACCGCGATCGCAATCTACTTCGTCATCTGGTGGGTCGCGCTGTTCGTGACGCTGCCGTTCGGCGTGCGCAGCCAGCACGAGGATAACGTCGGCGCGCCCGGCACCGATCCCGGCGCGCCGATCCTGACTCGGATGAGGAGCAAGCTGATCTGGACCACGGTCATCTCGGCGATCATCTACGGCCTCGCCATGGTCGCCTTTCACGCCGGCTACCTCTCGATCGAACGCCTGTCGAAATTGATGGGAATGCCGTTCTAGATTTTCTTGGTATGGTCTTTGGGGGGACCGAATGACTTTTCAGAGGATCGTCATCGCGCTTCTGGTGCTGATCGTCGCCGGCCTCGGTGCCATCGGTTATTTCGAGTGGAAGATGGCCGTGCAGGTGCGCACCCTGAAGGCGTTCGTCGAGGGCTACGTCTTCAACGAAGCCGTGATGGCCTGCGAGCAGGCCAAGAGCTCGACGCCGTTCAAATGGAATGGCGGCAAGAGCACCTCGGTGATCGGCCTGAACTCCGTCAAAACAGACAAATACAGCGTATATGCGAACTACACGCTGGTGGCGGATCTCGTTTATTGTGATTACGATCCGATCAAAAGAAAGGCCGAGATCGGCTCGAGCTTCCTTGAGCGGGAGTAACGATCCGGCCAGGCAGATGGGATGGGATCGTCATGGCGCAGGAGCAAGCCGGGGATTATCGTATTCTGCATGAGGCGGCCTTGCGGGATTATCTCGCAGGCCTGCCGGACCTGAAGGCGCTGCTCGGCGATCCCGCCGGCTGGGAGATCACCGAGGTCGGCGACGGCAATCTCAACCTCGTCTTTATCGTCAAGGGCGGACATGGCGGCGTCGCCGTTAAGCAGGCGCTGCCTTACGTCCGCCTTGTCGGCGAGAGCTGGCCGCTGCCGCTGTCCCGGGCCCATTACGAATATCTCGCGCTGTTCAGGCAGGCGCAGCTCGCGCCCGGCCTCGTGCCGGCCTTGCTGCATCACAGCGACAAGCTGGCGCTGACGGTGATGGAGCTGCTCGAACCGCACATCATCATGCGCAAGGGGCTGGTTGCCGGAACGCAATATCCCCGCTTCGTGGACGACATCACCACCTTCATGGCTCGGACGCTGTTCTTCACATCCGACCTCGCGCTGCCTGCGGCCGCGAAGAAGGAGGGCATCGCAGCGTTCGCCGGCAACCATGCGCTCTGCAAGATCACCGAGGATCTGATCTTCACCGATCCCTACCGTATCGCCGAGCAGAATCGCTGGACCGCGCCGTATCTCGATGCGCTCGCCGCGAGCCTGCGCGACGACATGGAGCTGCACGTTGCCGTCTCCCGGCTCAAGCTGAAGTTCATGGCAAGCCCCGAGGCGCTGCTGCACGGCGATCTTCACACCGGATCGATCATGGTCACCGACAGCCAGACGCGGGTGATCGATCCCGAATTCGCATTCTATGGCCCGATGGGGTTCGACGCCGGCGCCGTGATCGCCAACCTCCTGATGGCCTATTTCGCCTCCGCCGGCCATGAGCGCGCGCCGGGTGAACGGCAGGCCTTCGAGGCCTGGGTGCTGGCGACGGTCGAGAACGTCTGGAACGAGTTCGCCCGCAAATTCCTCGATCTCTGGCGCGCCGGTGCGTCGGGCGATGCCTACCCGGTGTCCCTCTTCGCCGGCGAGAGGGGCGCCGCGCGGCTGGAGGCCGAGCGGCAGGCCTACATGCAGCGGCTGTTCACCGATACTGTCGGCTTCGCCGCGGCGAAGACAATCCGGCGAATCTTCGGTCTCGCCCATAACATCGACTTCGAGCTGATCGAGGACCCGAACAAGCGGGCCGTCAGCGAGGCGCGCGCCGTCCGGCTTGCGCGAGCGATGATGGTGGAGGCGGCGGCGTTTCGGACGATCGCCGAGGTCGCCGGCGCCGCGCGAAAGTTGAGGGATTGGCAGCCGGAATTGTCCGGCTGACTTGCGGCGAGCAGCATCCCACTACATTCGGTCATTGCGAGCCTGAAGAAGCAATCCAGAATCTTTCGGCGGCTGCAGTCTGGATTGCTTCCTCGCTTCGCTTCTCGCACGGCGAGGTGAGGGCGCGAGTCAGTACAGCCGTAGCGGCAGCGGAGTGCCCTCGGGCCCGACAAGCAGCCCCCAGGTCTCGTCGGCCGCGACCTCGAATTCCCGGCTCGTGGCCGCGCTGCCGTCGAGCTTGAGAGTGACCCTGTACCTGCCCGGCGGCAGATCCATTTTCTGGCTATCGGGCAACCTGTCCGCGGCGGCGTCGGAGTCGATCAGCTTTTCTCCGGCGTGAGCCGGCAGTCTGATGGTTTGGTCATTGACGGTGATGTCGGCTGCCTCGTCCGTCTTGTTGCCGAGCAACAGCCTCACCTGTCCTGGCGCCGGCCGGATCAGGGCTGTGGAGGCCAGGGGCTTGCGCAGCGCGAGATCGACGATTGTCATGCGGTCCTGGCGGACCAGCCGGAGTAGCGCCGGCCCGTCCGGCGTCGTGAAGGCGACAACGGCCCGATCAGGCGCGACGACCGCACCGTCGTTTTCGGTCCAGCCGCGGTTTTCGAGCGCCGCGCGATAGAAGCCGAGCACGGCCGCGAGTCCGAGCGGCGTCTCGATGTGCGCCGACCTGATGAAGGGGGAGTTCTTCGCGGTCATCAGGCCCCAGCGATCGGCCAGCGGCAGGCCCATGTCATCGGACACCTTGGCTTCGAATGTCCGGCTGGTGGCCCGTGCCAGATACCCGACGGCGTCGCAGAGCAGGCGCTCGCCGAGATAGTCCGGCGCGCAACGTCCCCTGGTCGCCCACCAGGTATCGTCGACATACCCGTTTGACTGCGTGGTGTGGGACCATCCGATCTTGATCGTGTTGGTCGAGTTGTCGCGGGCGGGGTCCGGCGTGACGGGGATCGCCATCGCGGCCGTTGCGGCGAACAGGCTGCCGGCGAGCAAGACATATGGCGTTCGGCGTCTCATTTTTTCTGCGGTCCCTGGGCCTCGGACAACGATCCTGAGCTTGGTCGCGTCGATCACGAAGAATGTTCACTGCTCCCGTCGCTTGATGACGCACCGCGTCATTCGGCAGTCTGCATTGCTGGGCGGATGCCGCCGGCCTCCAATGGTGGTCGCCGGACGGTCGCCGTCCGGAACTGACATTGGTCTCCATCCAAATCGAAGCTTGCATTCGACGGGCTGCGAATGATCAAATCCCTGATCGGAATGACTGCGCTGGTGGGGGACACAAGATGTTCAGGATGATGGCGGTCGTCGCGGGCCTGGGACTGGCGCTCGTCGGATCGGCGGAGGCGCAGAGCCCGCGCAAGGGCGGAACCATCCGCATGACCGCGCCCTACGGCTCGAGTTTCACCAGCCTCGACATTCACACCACCCAGCGCGCCCAGGACGAGATCTACGCCAAGGCGCTGCACCGGTCGCTCTACATCTGGAATTCCTCGGAAGGCAAACCGGTTCTGGAACTGGCCAAGGAGGACGTCGTATCGGGCGGCGGCCTCGTTCACACCTTCAAGCTGCGCGACGACGCTTATTTCCACAACGGGCGCAAGATGACGGCCGACGACGTCATCTGGTCCTACACCCGCATCATGGACGGCACCAAGGCCTATCCGGGCGCGCGCTTTGTCCGGGTCATCGAGGGCGCGGCCGCGGTCGAGAAGGGGCAAGCCAAGGAGATCTCCGGCCTGAAGAAGATCGACGACTTCACCGTCGAGATGAAGCTGACCGAGAAGGTTGAACCCGGCTTCTACTTCTTCACCGCACTGACCTCGATCTATCCTGCCGACGAGGGCGCCAAGGAGAGCTTCATCCAGAAGCCGATCGGTCTCGGACCGTTCAAATTCGTCGAGCATGTGCCGGGATCGCGCATCGTGCTGGAGCGGTGGGACCGGTTCTACAAGCCCGGCAAGCCGTATGCCGACAAGGTCTCCGTGTCGATCATGGCCGAGGCCGCGGCGCGCGACGTCGCCTTCCGGAACAAGGAGATCGACACCTCGGTGCTCGGGCCCGCGCAATATGTGGCCTACCAGTCCGACGCTGGTCTCAAGGGCACCATCGTCGAGGTCGCCGAGGTCTTTACGCGCTACATGGGGATGAATCCTTCATTCAAGCCGTTCGCCGACAAGCGCGTCAGGCAGGCCATCAACTACGCGATCGACACCGATCTGATCATCAACAAGCTGGTCAAGGGCAAGGCCTACCGCGCCACCAGCTGGCTGCCGCTGACCTCGCCCGCCTACGACAAGGCGATGAAGCCGTATGCTTACGATCCAGCCAAGGCCAAGCAACTGCTCACCGAGGCGGGCTTTCCCAACGGCTTCGAGTTCGAATGGACCACCAGCCAGAACGAGAGTTGGGGCCTGCCGATCGTCTCGGCCGTGATCCCGATGCTTGACAAGGTCGGCATCAAGGTCAAGGTCAAGCAGGTCGAGACGGCGGTGCTGGCAGAGGTGGTTCGCAGCGGCGACTACCAGGCCTTCATCTATTCCCAGGCCAGCGGCCCGGACCCGCTGGCTGCCCTCAAATGCTTCCATTCGTCGACGCCACAGCCGGCCTGCAACTACATGACCTACAAGAACATCGAGTTCGACAAGATCATCGACGAGGCCGGCAAGGCCGACGATGCCGCGAAGCGCACCGAACTGCTGCAGAAAGCCAATGCGCTGCTCTATGAGGAGGCTCCGGTCTGGTTCTTCAACTACAACAAGGCGGTCATGGCGGTGCAGCCCTGGCTCCACGGCGTCCAGCTCAACGCGACCGAGCTGACCCATCAGAACGTCGAAGACATCTGGGTCGACGAGACCTCGCCCGCGAAGTGACATACGCTCTCGCGCTCCTTTCATCGCTTCAGGCGACGGAGGGAGAGGGGAAATGCGCCGATGCTCTCCTTTCTGTTTCGCCGCCTGCTGCAGACCATTCCGACCGTGCTCGCGGTCGTTCTGCTGGTCTTCGTACTGTTCAGCGTCGTTCCCGGCAGCATCGTCTCCTCCATGAGCGACGACAGCGATCCACAGGTCGAGCTGCGCATGAAGAAACAGCTCGGCCTCGACCAACCCGTCTATGTGCGCTTCGGCGCCTACATCGCCAAGCTCGCCACCGGTGATTTCGGGACCTCGTTCCGGACCCGAGAGCCGGTCACGACCATGATCGCCAAACGGATATGGCCGACGCTGCAGCTCGTTTTCGCGGCCATGGCGTTGGCAGTGGTGATCGGCGTGCCGCTCGGGTTCGTCGCAGCGCTGAAGCCCGGCGGCATCGTCGATACGCTCGCCATGGTCGTGGCAGTGTCGGGGCTGTCGATCGCCAAATTCTGGCTCGGGCTGGTGCTGATGTACTTCTTCGCGTTGAAGCTCGGCTGGCTACCGAGTTTCGGCTATGGCGATGGGGGATTGAAGTACTTGATCCTGCCGGCGGTGACGCTCGGCGTCTCGCCGATGGCGCTGTTCGCCCGGACGACGCGCGCCGCGGTCCTCGAGATCATGACCGCCGATTTCGTCCGCACCGCGCGCTCCAAGGGGATGAGCGAGACGCGGGTCGTGAAGTGGCATGTCATGCGCAACGCGCTCGTCATCATTCTCACCACCGTCGGCCTGCAATTCGGCGCGCTGATGGGACAGGCTGTCGTGGTCGAGAAGCTGTTCTCGTGGCCGGGTATCGGCTCGCTGCTGGTCGACAGCGTCCTGCAGCGCGACATCCCGGCGGTCCAAGGCTCCATCCTCGTGGTCGTGCTGGCCTTTCTCGCGATCAATCTGCTGATCGATTTGCTCTACGGCGTGATCGATCCCAGGATCAGATACGCATGAAGCTCCGTGCCAATCTCGTCGTCGGCGGCGCGCTGTTCGCGCTCGCCATTCTGGTGGGCCTGCTGGCACCCTGGCTGGCGCACACCGATCCCATCATGGACGCCAATTTGATGAATGCGGAGGAGCCGCCGAGCTGGACCTGGTGGTTCGGAACCGACGACCAGGGCCGCGACATCTATTCCCGCGTCGTGTACGGCGCGCAGGTTTCGCTGACGGTCGGCATCGTCTCGCAGCTGATCAACAGCGTCATCGGCGTGGCCTTGGGGCTGAGCGCCGGCTATTTCGGCGGCTGGTGGGACGATGTCGTCAACGCCCTGACCAACCTCATGCTCGCGATCCCTTCGCTGATCTTCGCGCTGGCGATCATGGCGGTGCTCGGGCCCGGCCTGACCAGCCTGCTGATCGCGCTCGGGCTGACCAATTGGTCCTTCACGTGCCGGATTGCGCGAGCCTCGGCGCTATCGCTGAGGAGCCAGGGCTATGTGCAGGCCGCCACCGTTCTCGGATACGGCGATCTGCGCATCATGATCACGCAGCTGCTGCCGAACATGCTGGGCCCGATCATCGTCATCGGCACGCTGGGCATGGGCAGCGCGGTATTGTCCGAAGCCGCCTTGTCGTTCCTCGGCCTCGGCGTTCGCCCGCCGTTTCCAAGCTGGGGCAGCATGCTGTCGGAGGCCCGCGAGCAAATCACGACGGCGCCATGGCTTTCGGTCTTCCCGGGCCTCGCCATTTTCCTGACGGTGCTCGGCCTCAATTTGCTCGGCGACGGCCTGCGCGACATTCTCGATCCGCAATCGCGGAGCCGGCGGACATGACCGGCACGCCGTTGATCGAGGTCAGGGACTTGCGCATCGATCTCGATGACGGATCGAGGCGTGTCGCGGCGGCGGAGGGCGTTTCGTTCCGCATCGACCGCGGCGAGACGTTCGGCCTCGTCGGCGAATCCGGTTGCGGCAAGAGCATCACGGCGCTCGCCTTGATCGGGCTGTTGCGGCCGCCGCTCTCGATCGGTGGCGGCGTCATCCGGTTCGAGGGCCAGGAGATCCAGCATCTGTCCGCCGCGAGGCAGCGGGACCTGCGCGGCAACCGCATCGCCATGATCTTCCAGGAGCCGATGACGGCGCTGAACCCGGTCTCGCCGGTGGGCCGGCAGATCGCCGAGATGTTCGTGCTGCATAAGGGCAAGAGCTGGCGGGAAGCCAACAGGCTGGCGGTCGAGGCGCTCGCCGGCGTCCGCGTCCCTGCGCCCGAGCGCCGCGTCCACGATTACCCGCATCAGCTCTCCGGCGGCATGCGCCAGCGGGTGATGATCGCGATCGCGCTCGCCTGCGGTCCGGATCTCCTGATCGCCGACGAGCCGACCACGGCGCTCGACGTGACCGTGCAGGCCGAGATCATCGAGCTGATGCGGAGTTTGTGCGCCGAGCGGGGAACGGCGATCCTGATGATCAGCCACGATCTCGGCCTGGTCGCCAACGTCTGCCGCCGCGTCGCCGTGATGTATGCCGGCCGCATCGTCGAGGAGCGCGGCTCGGCGGACATCTTCCGCGCGCCCTCGCATCCCTACACGCAGGGGCTGGTCGCCTCGCTGCCGCGGCTCGGCAGCCGCGCTGCGCTCGGCCGCAGCAGGCTCAAGGAGATCGCAGGCGTCGTTCCGGCCATTACGAATTTCCCCGACGGCTGCCGGTTCAATCCGCGCTGCGCGCAGGCCAGCGAGATCTGCCGGACAGTCGTGCCGGAGACGGATTGGCTGGACGCCGGTGGTCTGGTCAGGTGTCATCACCATGCATGAACCGCAAAACATGCAGGTCCAGCGGAGGCCGGACGACGATCTCATTCTCAGCGTTAGGGATCTCGCGGTTCATTTCCCGATTGGTGGCGGCTGGCTCGGCCGCGGCAAGCGCATGCTGCGGGCCGTCGATGGCGTCGATCTCGAGCTGAAGCGGGGCGAATGCCTTGGCCTCGTCGGCGAATCCGGTTCCGGCAAGTCGACGGTCGCATTGTCGATCCTTGGCCTGCTGACGCCGACGCGCGGCCGCATCGTGCTGGACGGGCAGGTGGTCACGAACGGGCAATCCGGCGATCGGAAGGCGTTGGCGCGCACCGTGCAGATGGTGTTTCAGGACCCTTACGCCTCGCTCAATCCGCGCCAGACGGTGCGCCGCACGCTGGAGGATCCGCTGCGGGTGCACGGCGTCACCGCGAAGAGCGAGATCGAGGATCGGGTCGCGACCATGCTGCGGCATGTCGGCTTGCGGCCCGAACAGTCGGGACGCTACCCGCATGAATTCTCCGGCGGCCAGCGCCAGCGCATCGGCATTGCCCGCGCGCTGATCCTCAATCCCAGGATCGTCATCTGCGACGAGCCGGTCTCGGCACTCGACGTCTCGATCCGCGCCCAGATCATCAACCTGCTGCTGGAGTTGAAGGACACGCTCGGCCTGTCCTACATCATGATCAGCCACGATCTCGGCGTGGTCGAGCACATGAGCGACAGCGTCGCCGTGATGTATCTCGGCCGCATCGTCGAGAACGGCCACTGGCGCGAAATCTTCGAGCGCCCGGCGCACCCCTATACACAAGCCCTGATCGCGGCGATCCCCGATCCGCTGCGCCATGCCCCGCTGGCCACGACCGGCGGCGACCTGCCGAACCCGCTCGATCCACCGAACGGATGTGCGTTCAGTCCAAGATGCCGTCATGCGGAGGCGGTGTGCCGGCACGAGCCGGGGCCGGCGCTGGAGATGCGGGCTGACGGGCATGCGGTGAGGTGCTGGCGGAGCGAGGAGATTGCGGGGCGGCTGGTCGCGGCGGCGGATTAGCGCGTAAACTCATAAAGTTGCGGAGGTCCGGTTTTAAGTCCCAAGCAAGACTAATCCGTTCGCTCAGAGTACTATCGGTTTTGACCCAATCGGACATGGCTCTAATCCCAACATGGCGGCAAAGTTGAATTTCACCGCGGTGCAGCGAAGTTGCCTGAAACGAAGGACCACTATGCGCCATTTTTTAATATTTCCGAAACGGTGTCGCACATCCATCTGATCCCCTTGTCGCTGGCGAAACGGGCATGGCTGTGCACCTTCACTTCGATCGGGGGAAGATCGATCGGCAGGTCGAGCCGACGAAAATCCTTGGCCTGATGCAGCCGCAGCGCAAGCGATTCCGGGAAGATGGCCGCAAGGTCCGAGTTCCTTACGATCTCGGGTGCGATGATGAAGTGCCCGCGGACGGCGATCTGGGATCCCATGTCGCGGTCCGCAAACCATTGCTCGAGGGCCTGGAGATGGTTGGGGGAGATGATCCTTGCGTAGAAAAAACGCAGGCCGGTGAAATTCGCCTCGGTGAGGCGTCCTTTTGCGATCGGGTGGCCCGCACGGACCAGGCAAATGAACCTGTCGTCGAAGACGTCGATGCTGATGCAATCCTCGCTCTTGTTGATGACGTAGCCGATCGCTAGATCGACCTCGCCCGAGCGCATCGAGGCCACGACACTGTCCGGCACGAACGGCACCACGTCGATGCGAACGGACGGTGCGATGCGTGACAATTTCGTCATCAGGCGGGGCAGCGAATAGACCTCGGCGATATCGGACATCGCGATCCGAAACGTTCTCTGCGTCGAGCGCGGATCGAAGGCGGCGCGCTCCTTCACCGCGCGGTTGATGATGGCGAAGGCCTGGTCGAGCGGCTGATGCAGGCGGACCGCCGTGTCGGTCGGCAGCATGCGGTTTGTCGCGCGCACGAATAGCGGATCGTTGAAATGCCCGCGCAGTCGCCGCAGGGCGTGGCTGATCGCGGGCTGGGTCAGGCCGAGGCGCTCGCCAGCGGCCGTGAGGCTGCGCAAATCCCAGATCGCCAGGAAGACGCGCAACAGGTTCAGGTCGATGACAGTATTATTTTCCTTCATGTCGCAAATGATAACTATGAATTTGACTTAGCTCAATGCCTCCGGAAAAATCCTTCCTGTTCAGCAGGCAATGGTGCCGTGGACCGAGGATTCAGGATGAGGCGAGGGCAGGTTTTGCAGCGACGGATGGCCGGCGGTATTGCGGTCCGCGCGCGCGTCTACCGCGCCTGGTCCTAGGCGGAGCGGCGCGGCATGGTCTTTCCGTTCAACTCGTCTGCCGACATCCTGGCGGCGCTCGCGGCCAAGCAGATGTCCAGCATCGAGGTGCTCGAACATTTCATCGCCAGGATCGAAGCCCATGACGGCGCGATCAACGCCGTCGTGGTCCGCGATTTCGAGCGCGCGCTGACGCGCGCGAGGGCCGCCGACGACCGGCGTCTGCGCAGTTCTCCCGACAATCTCGGTCGTCTTCACGGACTGCCGCTCACGGTCAAGGAATCCTTCGACGTCGCGGGTCTGCCGACGACCTGGGGCTTTGCGGCCCGCGCCGGCCATCGCGCGAGCGCGGACGCCGCGGCTGTGGCGCGCCTTGCTGCCGAAGGGGCGATCGTGTTCGGCAAGACCAACGTGCCGGAAGGACTGGCGGATTGCCAGACATCGAACACGCTGTTTGGCCGCACCAATAATCCCTGGGATCTGTCGCGCACCTGCGGCGGCTCCTCCGGCGGATCGGCGGCGGCGCTGGCGGCCGGCTTCACATGTGCCGAACTCGGCAGCGATCTCGCCGGCTCGCTCCGCACGCCCGCGCATTTCTGCGGCGTACACAGCCACAAGCCGTCCTACGGACTGGTCTCGCAGCTCGGTCATTCGCTCGACGCCGACTGCACGCAGACGGATCTCACCGTGATCGGGCCGATGGCGCGATCGGCCGGCGACCTTCGCCTGCTGTTTGAATGCATGGCCGGCCCGAGCGGGATCGAGGCCGCGGCCTGGAAGCTCGCTCTACCGGACTCGCGCGGCCGGCGGCTCGAAGATTTTCGTGTTGCGGTTCTGCCGGATCACGGCGCCTGTGAGGTCGATTCCGCGATCGCGGAGGCAATTACGATGCTGGGGCGCGATCTGGAACGCGCCGGCGCCACCGTCGACTTCGCGCCGGCCTGGCCGATCGATCTCGAGCTCTGCTGGCAGGACTATATGATCATGATGCGCGCGGTCGGTTCGCGCCGTGCCTCACCCGATGTGCTGCGGCAATTGTCCAATCAGGCGGCGGCCTTGCCGAGCGGCGACCGCAGCTATCGCGCCGCCATCCGCCGCGCCGCCGGACTGACGCATCACGCCTGGCTCGCGCTCAACAGCCGGCGCGGCCGCTGCCGCGAGGCATGGCAGCGCTTCTTCCAGTCCTACGACGTCGTGCTCTGCCCCGTTCATGCGTCGCTCGCCTTCGCGCACGACACCGCATCGGCGCGCGAGGATCGCACGCTCGAGATCAATGGCCGGGTTCAGGACTACAATCAGTCGCTGTTCTGGCTCGCCATCGCTGGTCTCAGCTACCTGCCCGCGACCGTGCGTCCGGTGGCGCACAACAGGGGCCTGCCGGTCGGCATCCAGATCATCGGGCCGTATCTGGAGGACATGACGACGTTGCGTTTCGCGGAGCTGCTCGACCAGCTCCGTCCCTCGCTGGCCGATCCGTTTCGCGACGCCGCCGGGGCGGCGGACGACAGCTCATCCCAACCCCATCGCGATCATTCGAGGAGAGAAGCATGTTCCTGAGATCCCTGGCTGTCGCTGCCTGTCTCGCTATCTGCGCCGCCCCGGCAGGTGCGCAGGAGATGAGGGTCGGCATCACCGCCGACTTCACCGGCGCGACCGCGGCGGTCGGCGCGCCGTTCAAGCAGGCGGCGGAGATCTTCCCGGACCACGTCGGTGGCGTGCCGGTCAAATGGATCGTCCTCGACGACGCCGGCAATACCTCGACCACGGTCAAGAACGCACGCAAGTTCATCGACGAGGACAAGGTCGACGTCATTCTGGGGTCCAACACCATCCCGTCGACCATGGCGATGTTCACTCCGGCGGCGCAGAGCGGCACGCCGCTGATCGCGATGGTGCCGGTCGACATTCCCGCGGAGCAGCGCGCCTGGCTGTTCAACCTGCCGCAATCGGCGAAGATCATGGTCGGCGCCATCGTCGACGACATGAAGGCGCGCAACTTCAAGCGCGTCGCCTTCATCGGCTACAATGACGGCTGGGGCGAGCTCAACTGGAAGAACTTCGAGCAACTCGCCACCGCGGCGGGACTTCAGATCGTCGCCAAGGAACTCTACAGCCGCACCGACACGTCGGTCACAGCGCAGGTGCTCAAGCTGCTGGATGCCAATCCCGACGCCGTCTTCGTCGGCGCCTCGGCGACGCCGGCGACGCTGCCGCATCTGACGCTGAAGGACCAGGGCTTCAAGGGCCAGATCTATCACACCCATGGCGCCGTCTCGAAGCCGTTCCTCAATGCCGGCGGCAAGCAGCTCGAAGGTGCGATCCTGCCGACCGGACCGATTGTCGTGGCAGCGGCGCTGCCCGACTCCAATCCGATCAAGAAGGTCGCGCTCGACTTCGACGCGAAATACACCGCGAAATACGGCGCCGGCACGACCAGCCCGTTCGCGGGATATGCCTGGGACGGCATGCTGCTGCTTGATGCCGCCGTGCCGCAGGCCGCGGCCAAGGCGAAGCCGGGTACGCCCGAATTCCGCGCCGCGCTCCGCGACTCGCTCGCCTCCGGCCGCGAGGTGGTCGGTACCCACGCCGTCTACAAATTCACCGATCAGGACCGCTACGGCATCGACGACCGATCGCGCGTCCTGGTGATCGTGAAGAACGGCGCATTCGCGCTCTACAAGTAACTGCGAGCGGGCACACCGGCAGGTCACGACGATGAATGGCACGATGGCGCTGATCCTGGCGCAGGACGGACTGACGACGGGCATCATCTACGCGCTGTTGTCGCTGTCGATCCTGCTGGTGTTTCTCGTGACCCGCATCCTCTGGATTCCGGCCGGCGAGTTCGTCACCTTCGGCGCGCTCACCATGGGCGTGCTGCAGCGTCATGAGCTGCCAGGGACGGTGTGGCTGCTCGCCGCGCTCGGCGGCGCCACGCTGGTCCGGGAAGCGGCGAGGGGATGGCATTCGGGCCGCCGCACCAATTGGTGGCTGATGGTGCTGTCCTATGCCGTCCTTCCGGCCGCAATCGTCGCGGCGACGATCGTACTCGCGCCGCTGGATCTGCCGGTGTTCGCGCAGGTGCTTCTCACCCTCGCCATCACGGTGCCGATGGCGCCGATGATCTATCGCAGCGCCTTCATCGACATCGCCGGCTCGCCGGTGCTCGTGCTGCTGTTCGTCTCGGTGGCCGTTCACTACCTGCTCACCGGTCTCGGCCTGGTGTTCTTCGGTCCCGACGGGATGCGGACGCCGCCGTTCATTCCCGGTCGGCTCGACATCGGCGTGACCCGGCTCTCCTGGCATCTGCTGCTGGTGATGGGGGTTGCGCTGGCCCTCACCTGCGGCCTATTCGCCTTCTTCGAACGCACTTTCTGGGGAAAATCCATGCGCGCGGTGGCGTTCAACCGCAAGGGCGCGCGGCTGGTAGGCATTAAGCCGGAGACGGCCGGAACGATCGCTTTTGTGATCGCAGGCCTGATCGGATGCCTGTCCGGTATCCTGATCGCGCCGGTCACCGGGATCTATTATGACAGCGGCTTCCTGATCGGCCTGCGCGGTTTCATCGGTGCGGTGCTGGGCGGACTTGCGAGCTTCCCCGCGGCCATCGCCGGCTCGGTCTTTCTCGGACTGTTCGAGAGTTACGCCTCGTTCTTCGCTTCCGCCTACAAGGAAGCGATCGTGTTCTCCCTGCTGGTGCCGATCCTGATCTGGCGCTCCGTGATCGAGCGGCGCCGGCACGCTCTGCCTGACGACGCGGAGTGACCATGCGCTGGCTCTCGCTTGCGGTCATCGCGCTGCTCGGCATCGCCCCGATTGCTTTTCCGACCTCCTATCTGACGCCGCTTAACTATGTCGGCCTCAACGCCATCGTCTGCATCGGACTGGTGCTGCTGGCGGGCGTGGTGGGATTGGCCTCGTTCGGGCAGGCTGCGTTCGTCGGCACCGGCGCCTACACGGCCGCGCTGCTCGGCACCTCGCTCGGCTGGTCGGCCTGGCAGACGCTGCCGGCCGCGATGCTGGTGACGGGCCTCTCGGCTCTGGCGCTGAGCTGGCTGACGATCAGGCTCTCGGGCCATTATCTCGTGCTCGGCACGCTCGCCTGGGCGATCGCGCTGTATTACCTGTTCGGCAACGTCGCGTTGCTCGGAGGCTATAACGGCTTGTCCGGAATCCCGCCGCTGACGCTGTTCGGCGTCTCCTTCGCCGATACGCGCTCGGTCTATTGGGTGGTGTGGACGATCGTCGCGATCCTGATGGTGATGACCGGAAACCTGCTCGACAGCCGCTCCGGGCGCGCGTTGCGCGTCGTTCGGCACGCCACCATGGCGCGGAGCTTCGGCATCGACATCGCGAAGCTGAAGACCCAGGCTTTCGTCATCGCGGCGATGTTCGCGGCGATCTCGGGCTGGCTGATCGCGCACTATCTCGGCGTGGTGAATCCCGGGCCTTTCAATGCCAATGCCTCGATCGACTACATGTTCATGGTCGTGGTCGGCGGCTCCTCCCATCTCGCCGGCGCGCGGGTCGGACCCGCCCTGGTCGAATTCCTGCGCAACTGGCTGCGCGAGACGCTGCCTTCTCTAGTCGGAGGCTCCGGCCATTTCGAGCTCAGCGCGTTCGGCCTCCTGATGGTGGTGCTGCTGCAGGGATCGGGCGGCGGCGTGATGAGCCTGGTGAAGCGCTATCTGCCGGCACGGACCCGGACCAAGCTGCTGCCGGATGGCGAACGGCTGCCGCGCCGGCCGCGCGCGGGAGCGGGGGATTCCCTGCTGTCGGTGAAGATGGCGCGGAAGGAGTTCGGCGGCCTCGTTGCCGTCAACGACGTCAGCTTCGAGGTCGGCGCCGGCGAGATCGTCGGCCTGATCGGTCCGAACGGCGCGGGCAAGAGCACGCTGTTCAACGTGATCACCGGCGTGCTGGCGCCGACGAGCGGAGAGATCTGGTTCCGTGGCGAACGCATCGATAGGCTGCCGCCGCACAAGCTGGCCGAACGCGGCATCGCGCGGACGTTTCAGCACGTGATCCTCCAGGCCGACATGACCGTGCTCGACAACGTCGCGGTCGGTGCGCACCATCGCGCGGGCGCCGGTGTGCTAGCCTCGATGGTCCGGCTCGATCGCCGGCAGGAGGACTTGCTGCTGCGGGAGGCACAGTGCCAGCTCGCCGCCACCGCTCTCACCACGGACGCTGCGATCGAGGCGGGCAATCTGCCGCTCGGCAAGCAGAGAGTGCTGGAGATCGCGCGAGCGCTGGCGGCTGATCCGCTGCTTCTGCTGCTGGACGAGCCGGCCGCCGGCCTCCGCTACCAGGAGAAGCAGGCGCTCGCGGAGCTGCTGCGCGGGCTGCGGGCCGACGGCATCTCCGTGCTGATCGTCGAACACGACATGGACTTCGTGATGAACCTGGTGGACCGTCTCGTCGTGCTCGACTACGGGCAGCAGATCGCCGCGGGCGCGCCCCAGGAGATCCAGAACGACCCGAAGGTGATCGAAGCCTATCTCGGAGGCATCGATGCCGAGTGATCTGCTGCTGGATGCGCGCGACATCCGCGTCGCCTATGGCAAGATCGACGCCGTCGCGGGAGTCTCCTTGCGGGTCGCTCGCGGCCAGATCGTCACGGTGATCGGCCCCAACGGCGCGGGCAAGAGCAGCCTGCTCAACGCGCTCATGGGGGTGGTGCCTTGCACCGGCGAGCTGTTCCTGGCCGGCGCCGACATCGGCCGGCAGGCGATCGAGGATCGCGTCGCGCAAGGCATGTGCCTGGTGCCGGAGAGCCGCGAGCTGTTCAGCGAGATGTCGGTGGCGGACAATCTGATCCTCGGCACCTATGCGCGCTTCCGCAAGGGCGAGCGCGACTTCGCAGCCGATATCGAAGGCGTCTACGACCTGTTTCCACGGCTGCGCGAGCGCAAGGCGCAACGCGCCGGTACGCTGTCGGGCGGCGAGCGGCAGATGCTCGCGATCGGCCGCGCGCTGATGGGCCGGCCGATCCTGCTGATGCTCGACGAGCCGTCGCTTGGGCTGGCCCCGCGCATCGTTCGCGAGATCCTCCGTGTCGTCGTGTCGCTGCGCGACCGCGGTGTCTCGCTTCTCGTCGTCGAGCAGAATGCAAGGGCCGCGCTCGAGGTCGCCGACTATGGCTACGTCATCGAAGGCGGCCGCGTCGCTCTGGAGGGGCCGGCGGCCGATCTTCAGACCAACCCCAGCGTGGTTGCCACCTATCTCGGAACCGCCGGCAGCAGACCGCCGCCTCCAACCGGGCCAAGCGCGTGATGCCGCAAAGCGCCGATCCATCGCCGCACGACGCAAACCGGCCGCGTGAGCCATCGTCGCCGGCCAAGCCATGATCCAACCTCGCACATCAAGGAGCAAGCCATGAACCACATCAACGTCGTCAAGGGTGAATACTGGAAAGGATCGCCGACCGCCGCGTTCGACTACAAGGCGGCCGCGCACGCCATCCTGCCGCGGCTCGCGGCGACCGCCGACAACAGCGAGCGGCTGCGCCGGCTCGACGACGATGCCGCGGCGGCGCTGCGCGCGTCCGGTCTGGCCCGGACCCTGACGCCGCGGGCGTTCGGCGGCTTGGAGCTTTCGCCGAGTGCCCACATCTGGACCTGCGCGGAGCTGGCGCACAGCTGCTCGGCGGCGAGTTGGGTGCTGATGGTCTGCGTTGCCCACGACTACATCATCGGACGGTTCTCGAAAGAGTGCCAGAAGGAGGTCTACGAGGGCGATGCCGACAATCTGCTGGCCGGCGCGCTGGCGCCGCAGGGCACCGTCGAGCGCGTCAGCGGCGGCTGGCGCCTCAGCGGGCGCTGGCAGTTCGGCAGCGGCTGCGATCATTCGCCCTGGTTCATCCTGGGTGCGAAGGTGAAGAGCCCCGAGGCCGACGGCTATCTCAACTATCACGTCATGGTGCCCGCCGCCGACATCGAGATCGACGACACCTGGCACACGCTGGGCATGCGCGGCACCGGCTCCAAGGATCTCGTCGCGCGGGAGGTGTTCGTGCCCGAGCATCGGGCAATGCCGACCTTTCCGACCTTCATGGGGCAGAGCCCGCACACCGACAGCCCGCTCTATCGCCTCCCGGTTTATTCCGGATTGTCGTCGATGCTGTCGGGCTCGGTGCTCGGCATGGCCGAACGTGGTCTCAAGCACTTCATCGAGCGCACCTCGATGCGCACTACTGCGCATGGCGTCTCCAAGGCGCAGAACGCCAACATGCAGCAGCGCGTTGCCGAATCCAGCGCCGAAGTGGCGGCGGCCCGGCGCCTGCTGACCAACATGTGCGAGCGTTTCGACGAGGCCATTGCGTCTGATCGCGGGCCGATGCCCGCGGCGGAGCGCGTCCAGTTCCGCTGGGATGCGGCCTATGTCGTCGAGCTCAGCCGCCGTGCCATCGACCGGCTGTTCGCCGCATCCGGCGCGCACGGGGTGTATGAAGGAAGCGATGTCTATCGCGCCTATCGCGACGTCAACACCGCCTGCCATCACGCGGTGATCGACTTCGACACCGTGTCCGGGCTGCGCGGGCAGATCGCGCTGCTGGGCGACATCGGTGAAAATCCGCGCGCCGCACCCTTAGCCTGAATTGGAATCTGGAGGTCGGCCAGCTTGTCGCGAAGGCATGCCTTCATAGCTGGCCGATCATGCCGAGCCAAACCTCTTAGCAACCGAGATTGAAGGTCATGTGATGGCGATTGAACAAGCCGTTGAGAAAGGCGACCTGCCGATATCTGCTGCCGTTTTTAAAGAAAGCATGCGGCGTTTAGCTGGTGGCGTTTGCGTTCTAGCCAGCGCAAACGGTGGCGAGCGTCAAGGCCTCACCGTCACGGCGGTTTGTTCACTAACGCTCGATCCCCCCATGCTCGTTGCATGCGTCAACCAAGGAGCTGGAGCCTATGGGACGATGCGTTCGAGTCGGCGGGTTAGCGTCAATCTCCTGAGTTACGATCAGGTTGAACTTGCGGAACTATTCTCATCCGCGACGATTAAAGGCGCCGCGCGGTTTGAGCGTTGCAGCTGGAACGACATGGAGAGTGGAGTTCCGGCGCTGACGGGCGCCTTAGCTGTTCTCGACTGTGAAATCGTCGAGGAGAAAGTGGTGGGGCAGCACTCAGTATTCTTTTGCGAGGTCAAGACCTCGCGGCTCCGAGACCAGAAGGAGCCGTTGGTGCACTTCGACCGCAAATTCTGCGGCTTGCTTCCGGTGGCTTAATGGGTAGGGCATTGAGCGGAGCCTTCGGTAGATTGATTGGCTGAAGCGGCTCCCGTGCCGACGGTTGATGCGCTTTCGCCCCAACTCGAAAGTCAGGCAAAGCGCGGCCTTTGCGCTGCTATTGGAGAAGACGCGGACATTGCGGGAGGCAGGCATTTAATGAGTAGACGCCACAGTCGGAATCTTGAGAAGAGGGTCTGCATTCGTTTGACATCCAGTCTTCCACCGTCTCTGCGAGCGCAACGAACGCGTCACTACCACTGTGTTTTGCCTGACAAGTCAAATGCCAGTGCGGCCGCGGTCGCGCAATTGCGGCCTCGATAAGCGGCTGAGATCCCTCACAGTTTCTACTGTGCATGGGGTTGTTTTCGCGATTTTTGTTTTAAGGGCCGTCTACTCCGCCGCCCTTTCCCTCAGTCGTTGCGCATAGACGTTGATGACCAGCGCGGCCAGCAGGATCAGGCCCCGGATCAGGATCTTCAAAAAACTGTCGATGTTGACGTGGTCGAGGCCGTTGTTGAGGACGCCGAGAACGAACAGCCCGACGATGGTGTTGCCGATGCCGCCGCGGCCGCCGAACAGGCTGGTGCCGCCGACGACCACGGCAGCGATGGAGTCGAGCAGATAGGTGTCGAACTCGTTCTGCTGCGCGCTGCCGAAATGGGCGACGCCGAGCATGCCGCCGATGCCCGAGCACACAGCCGAGATCACCATGACGGCACCCAGGATGAGCTTGACGTTGAGGCCGGAATATTCGGCCGCCTCGCGATTGCCGCCGACCATGTAAACGTAACGGCCGAAGCGCGTGTAGGTCAGAACCAGATGGCCGCCGAGCAGCATGATGGCTGCGACGATGACGAGCCAGGGGACGCCGCCAATGGAGCCCGAGCCGAGGGTCGTGATCAGGCTCGGCACCTTGTAGGCGATCTGGCCGCGCACCAGCAGTGCCGACACGCCGGCCGCGATCTGCATCATCGCCAGCGTCATGATGAAGGAGGGGATGCCGATCACGGTCAGCCCCAGCGCGTTGACGAGACCCAGCAGGGCGCCGAGCAGGATCGACAGCAGGATCGCGACCGCACCCGGCAGGGGGATGTTGGCGATGTTGACGTAGGAGTCCTGCAGCGTGAAATACGCGACGGCGATGCCGGTGACGTTGGCGATGCTGGCGATGGAGAGATCGATCTCCGCACAGAGGATCACGAAGGTGAGGCCGACGGCGATGATGCCGGTGACCGACACCTGCGTCAGGATGTTGCCGAGATTGTCGAGCGTCGCGAACGAAGGGCTCGCAAGGGCGAAGAAGCCGGACAGGAAGATCAGGGTGAGGAACGGGGCGATGTTGCGCATCTGCGAACGCAGGAAGGGCGCTAGCCCTCGCGCCCGCTGCCCCGCCGCCAAAGCCGTCTCACTGCTCGCCATGGTGCTTCTCCGTCACGCCGCTTCCAGCAGGCGGTCCTTGCTGACCGGCTCGTTCCTGAATTCCCGCACCAGTGCGCCGCGCTTGAGCACGAGGATGCGGTCGGCCAGCGACAGCACCGTTTCCGGCTCGGTCGACAGCACGATGATGGCGAGCCCCTTGGCGCGGAGGTCGCGGACGATGTTGATGACATCATTCTTGGCGCCGACATCCATGCCGCGGGTCGGCTCGCACAGCACCAGCAGCTTGGGCGGATAGGTCAGCCATTTTGCCAGCGCCACCTTCTGCTGGTTGCCGCCGGAGAGCATGCCGAGGTCGAGGCCGACGACGGGCGGCCTGATCTGCAGCTGCTCGACCTGGCGCTTGGCGATGTCGCGCTCCTGCGCCGGCTTGAGCAGCAGGGACGAGATGCGGTCGAGAATGCTGATCGAGATGTTCTTGTAGACCGGCTCCTGGTGAAACAGCATGTCGCGCCGGCTCTCGGGCACCAGTGCTACCCCGGCGCGGCGCGCCGCCGCGGTGCTGGCAAAGGTCTTCGGCGTTCCCTCGACGGCAAGCGTGCCGGCGTCCGGCTTCAGCTTGCCGAACAGGATGCGCGACAACTCCTGCTGGCCACAGCCCATGAAGCCGTAGATGCCGAGCACCTCGCCGGCGCGGGCTTCGAAGGAAACGTCCTTCAGGCTGCGCGCCAGCGAGAGCCGGTCGACCTTCAGCACCACCGGGCTGTTGCTCGGCGTCGGCAGCATCAGATCGTCGCTGTAGCTGTGCTCGAGCGCCTCGCCGCCGCGACCGATCATGGCCTCGATCAGCGCGCCCTTGCTGGTGGCGGCGCTCGCGGTTTCCGTGACCTTCCGCCCATTGCGGAACACGGTCACCGTGTCGGAGACGCGCAGGATGTCCTCGATGAAATGCGAGATGAAGACGATGGCCGTGCCTTCTTCGCGCAGCCGCCGCAGCGTCGCGAACAGCCGCTCGACCTCGGGCGGGGAGAGGGCGGAGGTCGGCTCGTCCAGGATGACGATGCGGGCGCCGGAGAACAGCACGCGGGCGATCTCGATCAGCTGCTGCAGGCCGATCGAGAGGTCGCCGAGCCGGCTCATCGGATCGACGTCGAGACCCAATCGTGCCAGCTGCTCGCCGGCCTCGCGCGCCATCCGCCGCCATTGCACGAGGCCGAGGGCATTGGTCGGCTGGTTGCCGAGGAAAACATTCTCCGCGACCGTGAGGTCGGGCGCGACCGAAAGTTCCTGATGCACCATGGCGATGCCGGCCGCATGTGCATCGCGCGCCGAGCGGAAATGCGACTCCTGGCCGTCGATCAGGAAGCGGCCGGAGAATTCGGTGTGCACGCCGGCGATGATCTTCATCAGCGTGCTTTTTCCCGCGCCGTTCTCGCCGACGAGACCGTGGATCTCACCTGCGTGGAGCGCGAAGTCGACACCACGAAGCGCTTCGACGCCGCCGAAGCTCTTCGTGATGCCCTGCAGTTCAAGGATGGGCGAACGATCCTCTCGCATGAAGGCTCAGATCAGGAAGTGATCCTGCATCCACTGCATCCCGGCGGCGTTGGCCTTGGTCACGACCGGGCCGTCGGTGACAACGTTCTTGGGAATGCCCTGGCCGCTCTTCTCGCCGCCGACCACGGCGGAGACGCCCGCAATGATGGCGCCGCCATGGATGCGGCAGGAGGGATTGCGCACGGTCGCGAACATGCGGCCTTCGCTCACCGCCTGGATCGCCGGCGGCATGGCATCGACGCCGCCGATCAGGATGTTGGTGCGGCCGCGCGCCTTCATGATGTTGGCGGCGGCAAGCGCCATGTCGTCATTGTGGAAGAACGCCGCGTCGATCTGCGGGTACTTGGTCAGATAGGTTTCCCAGAGCCGCGCCGTCTTGGAGACGTCCCAATCGGCCGGCTGGGTGTCGAGCACCTCGATGCCGGGGAATTGCTTCACCGTATTGGTGAAGCCTTTTGCCCGTCCTTGCGCGCCGGTGTGCCCGAGCGCGCCCTGCGTCATGATGATCTTGCCTTTGCCGCCCATCGCATTGCACAGCGCCTGCGTCACCGAGGCGCCCATGAACTCGTTGTCGGGGGCGAGGAAGGAGTGGACGTTGATCTGGTCAAGCGGTGCGATCAGCGTGTCCATGTCGATCACGGGCGTGCCGGCGTCGATCATCTTCTGCACGGGCTGGGTGAGGGTGCCGATGCCGAAGGCCTGGATCGCGACGAAGTCCCATTTCTGCGAGGCCATGTTGTCGATCGCGGCGCGCTGCTTCACCGCGTCGAGCTGACCATCGAACCAGGTGACTTCGACATTGAAGAGCTTGCCCCAGAATTCGGCGGCTTGCTTGCCTTGTGCGCACCAGGTGGCCTGGAGGCCCGCATTGGAGAACGCCGCCTTCAGCGGCTTCTCGCTTCGCCCGACCTCGGCGGCCAATGCGGGGTTTATGCCCATGCTGCCGAGCAGGGCGGCTCCGGCGCCGGCGGTCACAGCCGCCTGAAGAAGATCGCGCCTCGTCGTCGAGAAATCTTTCGTCCCGGACATCGCTCGCTCCCATAGATTTTATCGTCGGTGCGTCATTGATTGCGCAACCGATGTCGAAAGTCTCTCACAAGAGTTGACGCCACTCAATCCGCAATCACTCGCTGCGCTCGCGGCAAGCCGCGTTGGTGCAGCGCAAAGCGTCAGGCTGGAGTGCTCGCAAGGGCATCGATGTCGTCGAGCAATGTGTCCCAGGCCTGCGCGATCGCGATGGACCATTCATCGCCGAGCAGATCGCGCAGCGTATCCCTGATGATCGCGAAGAAGGCGATGAACAGCTGGCGCGACGTGCCATAGGCCTCATGCGAGGCAAGCTCGCAGGCAATCAGCCGGAAATGCCCGCGCCGCTCACCGGCGAAATCGAGAATCGCCTCGATCGTCAGTGCGAGCATCGATCCCCTCACGAGGTCGCCGCCTTCCGAGCGGAACATCACCTGCGCTTCGGGATGTTGGTCAAACAGCCGTCGATAGACCAGCGGCGTGAGATCCGCGCAGCGCAAGGCTGCGAGCTCAAAGCTGAGTTCAACCGGATTGAGTGACATTTTCAGCGGCGAAAGTGCCATGCGGACAAAAAAAGAGCGGGGCCCTGGCCCCGCTCGAAAATTGTGTCGACCCTATTATCCCCGATTCTAAGATTTGCTCTTGATTGACGGGGCGACGCTGCGTTTTGCGCGCCAAGGGCTCCTCCCGAGACTTGGACCACCAGACTTCGACCTCGCGGCCAGCCTGAGCAAGAGTGATGCTAGATCAACTTTTCTCACTTGTCATCATTTTCAGCAACGAATGTTCAAAATTCGAGCAATAGACGAAATGATCGGGCTTCGGCCGTGCAAGTATATGACAAATATAAGAAATATGTGGATGCCCGATCCTTTGATCTGCCTTAAATGCCGGACGCCATGGCCGTAGCCGGATCGTCGAGCCGCTGTTTTCGACAAATTTGTGCTGGGCCAAGAAGGCGGCGGAACTGATCTCGACTTGAGCCCGGCGCGGTGTTTAGTTAGCCGGCGAACGAATGGTTCGGCGGATGCACGCGCGGCTACAGAAATTCCTCCCCCTGGTCCTGCTCGCCTTGGCGATGCAGGTGCTGGCGCCGATTGCCGCGTGCTGGGCGACCGGCCGGGCCGTCGCGGATCCGTTGTCTGCGGCCGTCATCTGCCACAGTGCGGGCGAACAGGGCGGCCTCGACGATCGAACCGGCTCCCCGACCGCGCATGCGGGCGCGTGCGCCCTGTGTTGCCTGGCCCAGGCGGGCGCCTCGCTCGATTCGCCGACGCATGCGGGACTCTCGATTCCGTTCCGCCATGCCGAGCGCGTGGTGTGGCAGCCGGCGGATGCGTCGGCCATCGCTGCTCCCAAGGGTTCGCGTGCCCAGGCGCGCGCCCCACCTCAATTTTCCTGACGTCACGACAACCAAGCCGTTGGTGCGCGCCATTGTCGTGCCGACGCGCGCTTCATGGACCGGCCGCAGTGCCGGATGTCAGGAATTCAAGAGATGTTGCGCATACGTGCGATGGGGCGCGCCGGCTTGCCCCTGTTTTTCGGGCTGGTGTCCCCAATCGGTTCAGACGCTCTCGCCCAGGCCTCCCCGGAAACGATTCCCGCGGTGACAATCGAGGCGCCCAGGGCATCCCGTCCCCAGCCAGTCATCCGTCCATCGCGGCAACGCTCCGCTTCGGCGGCGCGGGCAGCGAGGCCGGTCGCGCCGATTGCGACCGATGGTGCCCAGGGGCAAAACAACACGATGTCCGCCGGCGCGGCACGGGCCGGTCTCAATCAGGCGCCGGCCGGCCAGACCGCGACCACCATCGATCGTGGCCAGTTCGACAACCGTCCTGCGTTCTCGGTCGGCGACGTCTTGCGCGACAGCCCGGGCATCTCGATCAAGCAGGGCAACGGTCCCCGCGACTTCGGCATCTCGATTCGCGGATCCAACGCCCGGAATGGTTTCGCCATCCGCAATCTCGTGATCTTCGACGACGGCTTTCCGGTGACGCAGCCGGACGGTCTGTCGCGCAGCGACCTGATCGATCCCCACGCCTATAGTGCGATCGACGTGATCCGCGGCCCCTCGTCGGCGCTGTACGGCAATTATGCGACCGGCGGCGCGCTCAATTTCCGCACACGGCCGGGCGGCACGATCGACGGCGTCGAATATGGCGTGGACGGCGGCAGCTATGGCTACCTCAACGATTACCTGGCGGCGGGCAAAAAGATCGGGAATTTCGAGGCCTCGCTGTTCGCGAGCGACACACGGGGCGACGGCTATATCGGCAACAGCTGGTTCAACACGCAGACCGTCAACTTCCTCGGCACACTCAAGGCGACGCCGGACGACCGTTTCTCGGTCAAGATCATCAACAACGACCTCAGCGCGCGGCTGCCGATCCGACAGTCGCTGAATCAGTTCTACACCAATCCTTTCCAGCAGGGCTGTACGACCGGCACGGGGACGGCCGGATGTTCCACCGTGTCTCTTTTCAACAACGGCTTCAACGGCGGCAGGGACACCGAGACGGCCACACAAGCCGGACTCGGGCGAAACGATCGCCGAACCATCGTCGGCGGCCGGTGGGAACACGACTTCGACAACACCATGACCTGGCGCAACCAGTTCGTGTTCGACGACCGGAACATCAGTCAGCCTACCGGTCAGACCAGCGCGATCGGCGATTTTCCATCGTATAATTACATGAGCGATCTCACCAAGCGCGGAGAGATATTAGGCCTGGAGTCGACCACGTTCTTCGGCGCCTTCTACAACACCCTGACGGCGTCGAGCGACACGCGAAACGTGATGCCCGGAGGCAACGCGATGCTCGGCAGGCTGTCGAGCAACCTCTACAGCGACACGGCCAATTATGGTGTGCGCGTGAGGGAGGAGATCAAGCTTACATCGGCATTGACGGCGGTTGCCGGTATCGGCTGGGAGACGACCCTGCTGAAAGGCGTCAACACGGCGTATGCCTATGCCGGCCCCAGCGGCATCACGACAACGACACTGACGACGGCCGACCGGCAGTTTCAAAATGCGGCGCCGGAACTGGCGCTGCTCTACAATCCCAGCAACGATTGGCTTTTCCGCGGACGAGTCGCCACGGGATATGGCACCCCGCAGGTTTCGAACCTCTTTGTCCTTCCGACCGGCTTGTCAGGCAATAACACCCAGCTCCAGGTCCAGAAGAATCTGGGCTACGACCTCGGTTTCGACTGGACTCCCGACACCACGCTCAAGCTGAGCGCGACCGCCTTCTACGAATTCTTCCGCAACGAGATCGTCAGTCAGGCGACCCCGATTGCCGGCGTCTCCTATACGTTCAATGCGCCGCGCTCGGAACACCGCGGCCTCGAGCTTGCCGCCGACTGGAAGTTCTATCCGGGCTGGCGGTTTGTAGCGGCGTACACCTATCTGGACGAAGTCTACACCGAGTATGTGGAGAGCATCACCAACGGTGCCGTTTTCAGCTTCAACCGTGCCGGTAACAAGATTCCCGGCGTCTCATCGAACGAACTGGCGGCCCGACTTGGTTACGACGAATTCGCCGGGCCACTGACCGGCCTCGGAGGTTTCGTCGAGGTCCAGTGGAAGGATTCCTTCTACATGGACAATGCAAATCTGTTGAAAGCGCCGGGCTACGAGTTGGTTAACCTGAACGTCCACTACAAGACCGATCTGCTGTCCGACACGTTCAGATCCCTGAACCTGTTTCTCGAAGTCAGGAACGTGTTCGACCGTACCTACGTCGCCTCGGCCAACAACATCGCCAATACGGTGACGGGGGCGGGCCTTCAGAATTCTGCGAGCGTGCTGGCAAACACGACGGGGTCGATCTATGCGGGCTCGCCGCGCACATTCGTTGCGGGTATGAAGGTGGCATTCAGATGATCCGGGGTTCTCGAAGGGAGCGGGGCATGATCCGAACTGGCCTGCTTGGGATGGTCGCCTGCGTGCTCCTGCAAAGTGCGGCGCTCGCACAGATGCGCGCCCCGCAGGTGTCCGAAGCTGCGTGCGAGGAGCCGACGCTGCGCTGTGCCACCAAGGCGACGCCTGCCTTCGGCCCGGACGGCACGCTGTGGCTGGTCTGGATGGCCGGAGGGCGGGTCTCGGTCGCAAGTTCGCAGGATGCCGGTCGCAGCTTTTCGGTGCCCACCCAGGTCACGACGACGCGGCTGAACCTCGATTGGGGACCGGACGCACGGCCTAAGATCGTGGTCGACCGCAAGGGCGGCATCGCGCTGGCGTTCTCGACCTTCAGGGACGAGGCCTTCAACGGTCAGGTGCTTTACACGCGCTCGATCGATGGCGGGAAGAGCTTTGCCGAATTGAAGCCCATCACCGCCAGCAACGAGAGCCAGCGGTTCGAAGCGCTGGCGCTCGATCAGGATGGAACGGTGTTCGCGGCGTGGCTGGACAAGCGCAATCGCATTTTCGCGAAGGAAGCGGGACAGAAATACGAGGGAGCCGGGCTGTTCTTCACCTCGTCCAATGACGGCGGTACCACCTACGCGGAAGCAAGGCTGGCGCGCGAGGGCACCTGCGAGTGCTGCCGGTTGGGGCTGGCATTCGCCGCGCCCGGACGGCCTGTCGTGATTTTCAGGAATATTTTCGCAGGCGGCGTGCGCGACCACGCGGTCATGACCTTCGCGGACGTCGCGACTCCAGGCGAAGTCCGCCGGATCAGCGTTGACGACTGGCAGATCAATGCCTGTCCGCACCACGGACCGAGCCTCACCGTTGCACCGAACGGGACCTATCACGTCGCCTGGTACACCAATGGCAAGGCGCGCAAGGGATTGTTCTATGCGCACTCTCGCGATGAAGGTCGCACCTTCTCCGCGCCCATGGCGCTGGGCCAGCCAGGCCGCAACCCGACGCGGCCCTTCGTGCTTGCAGGTCCTGCGGGAACGGTGATGGTCTGGAAGGAGTTCGACGGTGAAAAGACCTCGGTCCAGATGACAGTCTCCCACGACGATGGCGAGACGTGGTCGCCGGCGAGGACGTTAGCGAGCACGAGCGACACGTCAGATCATCCCTTGCTCGTGTCCAACGGCAAGCAGACCTATTTGTCGTGGATGACGAAGGCGGACGGTTACCGCCTCACAGCCATCGAGGATCAGCCATGAGATTTCGATTTGCAGGCATCGTGAGTCTGGGCGTGCTGGTCGCATCTGCGGCTGCGTTCGGCGCATCTCCCGCCCTGAAGCCGTTCGAGCGCGGCACCTGGCAAGGTGTCCTCAGGGGACACGCCGGCCGCCCCGTGCTCGTGCATTTCTGGGGTGTGACCTGTGGCCCCTGCAAGGTCGAGCTGCCGCTGCTCGGGCAGTTTGCCAAGGATCATCCTGACGTCGATGTCGTCACGGTCAGCGCCGATCTCGTGCCGAACCTGCCGGCGGCGACGCAATCGATGCTCGACAAGGCGGGTCTGTCGTCCACCGAAAATTTCATCTTCAACGACGGCTTCGTCGAGCGCTTGCGGTTCGAGATCGATCCAGCCTGGCAGGGCGACATCCCCCGCACCATGCTCATCACGCGGGACGGCACCATTACGACAATCGAAGGCTCTGCTGAAATCGCCGATCTGGAAAAATGGTCGGCGCAACAACTCTCCAAACACTGAAGTCCGGATCTGCAAAGGGAATATCGAAAATGAAGACGATCTCGAAAAACGTGCTGCTCGCTGCGTTCGCTCTCGCGATCTCCGCAGCACCCGCTCTCGCCGACGACGTCAAGGCCGGCGATCTCGTCATCTCGCAGCCGTGGAGCCGTGCAACACCGGGCGGAGCAAAGGTCGCCGGCGGCTATCTGACCATCGTGAACAAGGGAGCGGCGCCGGACAGGCTGATCAGCGTGTCCGCCGATATCGCGGGGAAGAGCGAGATCCACGAGATGGCCGTCGAGAATGGCGTGATGAAGATGCGCCCGCTCGATAAGGGACTCGCGATCGATCCCGGCAAGACCGTGAAGTTCGCACCCGGCGGCTATCATTTGATGCTCCAGGAGCTCAAGGGTCCGTTCAAACAGGGCGACAAGGTGCCGGTCACTCTGCAATTCGAGAAAGCCGGCAAGGTTGCCGTCTCCCTCGATGTCCAGGGCGTCGGCGCGCAGGCCCCCGGCGATGCAGGGCATTCCGGTCACATGGACATGAAGCCGGATCATTCGGGAATGAAAATGAAATGAGATTGATCCGGACGCTCGGGAGACCTGACATGTCGAAGCAATCCTACCTGATCCTGGTTGCCGCGCTCGTCGTCTCGCCGGCGGCGGCGCACGTCTCGATCGAGACCAAGCAAGCCACGGTCGGGACGTCCTACAAGGCCGTCTTCACCGTGCCGCATGGCTGCGCGGGCTCGCCGACGGTGAAGATCCGGGTGCAGATTCCGGAAGGAGTCATCGCGGTGAAGCCGATGCCGAAGGCCGGCTGGACCATCGATGTCGTCGAGGGCAAATATGCCGGTCAGTACGACTACCACGGCAACAAGCTCTCCTCCGGCGTCAAGGAGGTGGCGTGGTCCGGCGGCAAGCTGGCCGACAAGAACTATGACGAGTTTGTCCTCAGCACGTTCCTGACCGACAGCCTGAAGCCGAACACGACCCTGTACTTCCCCGTCGTTCAGGAATGCGAGTCCGGCGTCAGCCGCTGGATTGAAATTCCTGCGGCCGGGGCAGGCCATTCGCATGAGGGCAAGTCCGAGGGCAAGTCGCCGGCGCCGGGCGTGAAACTATTGCCCAAACCCTGATGCGCCTCTTCGCCGCGCTCGCGACGCTGCTCCTCGTTGCCGGCTTTGCAAGCGGTGCGTCGGCGCACGCGGCACTGGTCTCGGTCGAGCCGGCGAGCGGCAGTATGCTCGCGACCGCGCCCAAGGCGGTGGAGCTGCGTTTCAGCGAGACGGTGACGCCGGGCGCGATCCGGCTGATCGATGGTGCGGGCAGGGCGCGGGACGATGCGCGTTTCGGGGTAGCGGACGAGACGATTTCGATCATGATGCCTGCGGACCTGCCTGAAGGGACTGTAGTCGTCAGCTACCGGGTGATCTCGCAGGACGGCCATCCTGTCACGGGATCGGTGATCTTCTCGGTCGGCACGCCGTCGGCGACGAAGCCCGCCGCGGGCGCGGAAACCGGGTTGAACGCGCTGGTCTGGCTGACGCGCGTCGGTCTCTACGTCGGGTTGTTCATCGGCGTCGGCGGCGTGTTCTTCGCGCGCTGGGTGGCGTGGTCGATGGCCGGCATGGCAGTCCCGCGCATGGCGCTCGCCATCGGTCTTGCGAGCGCGGTGGCGTCCGTCGGCGCGTTGGGGCTCGATCTTCTCGGGCTGCCACCCTCTGCCCTCGCGACCGCTGGTCCCTGGAAGGTCGCCTTTGCGACCAGCGCCGGCCCTGCCTTGCTGGTTGCCTTCGCAGCGATGCTGCTTGCGTGGCTGGCGCTACGCAGCGCATGGTCTGCGCGCGCTCTTACGATGATCGCGCTCATCGGCGTCGGTCTGTCGCTTGCGATGACCGGGCACGCCGCTACGGCACCGCCCGAGGTGCTGACGCGGCCGGCGATCTTTCTCCATGGCCTCGGCGTTGCCTTCTGGATCGGCGCGCTGGCCCCGCTCGTGGCGCTGGTGTCGAAGCCGACAATGGCGACGCTCCTGATTGTGAACCGCTTTTCCCGTCTTGCTGCGCTCGCGGTGGGCGTGCTGGCTTTGACCGGCCTCGCACTCGCGATCGTTCAGCTCGAAAAGCCGGAAGCGTTGGTCGGCACCCGCTACGGGCTGATCCTTTCGACCAAGCTCGTTCTGGTCACGGGGTTGCTGGCGCTGGCCGCGCTCAATCGGTTCCGGCTGGCGCCGGCTCTGGCCCGGAACGAGACAGGGCCGCCCGCGCTCAGGCGCTCGATCCTGCTGGAAGGTGCGATTGCTCTCGCCATTTTGGCCGTGGTCGCCGGCTGGCGCTTCACGCCGCCGCCGCGCACCATCGTTCCGGAAACGCCTTTGGCGATCCACATCCATAGCGACAAGGCAATGTTCCAGGTGCTGGTTTCGCCCGGCAAGCCGGGAGCCAATGATGTCGTGCTTCAACTGATGACCGGCGAGGCGACGCCGCTGGCGGCCAAGGAGGCGAGCTTGACGCTAGGCTTGCCCGAGCGTGGCATCGAGCCGATGGGGCGGAAGGCCTCGCTGGAGCCCGACGGCTACTGGCACGTGCGCCAGGTGGAGCTTCCGTTCGCCGGCCGCTGGCATATGCGGATCGACGCCCTGGTGACCGACTTCGAGCAGATCACGCTCGAAGACGAACTCGACGTCACGGAGCGTTAAAGCGCAGCTCAGGAAGAACCTGAAGTCCGACGGCAAAATGACAGGAATCCCGTTGCGTTAGCGGCTTTTCCTCATTCCCGGTCTTGTGTTTTTGCTCTTAATCCGGTTTCACTGCAACCCACCACTGATTCCCAGAGTATGACCATGCGGTTGTCGCGGTTCTTTCTGCCCATCCTGAAGGAAAATCCGAAAGAGGCGGAGATCGTCTCGCATCGGCTGATGCTGCGCGCCGGCATGATCCGGCAGGAGGCCGCCGGCATCTACGCCTGGCTGCCGCTTGGCTTCCGCGTGCTGAAGAAGATCGAGCAGATCGTCCGCGAGGAGCAGGACCGCGCCGGTGCGCTGGAACTGCTGATGCCGACGCTGCAACTCGCCGACCTCTGGCGCGAGAGCGGTCGCTACGACGCCTATGGCCCGGAGATGCTGCGCATCGCCGACCGCCATAAGCGCGAGCTCCTGTACGGGCCGACCAACGAGGAAATGATCACCGAGATCTTCCGGGCCTATGTGAAATCCTACAAGAGCCTGCCGTTGAATCTCTATCACATTCAATGGAAATTCCGCGACGAGCAGCGTCCGCGTTTCGGCGTGATGCGCGGCCGCGAGTTCCTGATGAAGGACGCCTATTCGTTCGACCTCAACGAGGCCGCAGCGCGCGTCGCCTACAACAAGATGTTCGTCGCTTATCTGCGCACCTTCGCGCGGATGGGGCTGAAAGCGATCCCGATGCGCGCCGAGACCGGTCCGATCGGCGGCGATCTCAGCCACGAGTTCATCGTGCTGGCCGAGACCGGCGAGTCCGGCGTTTTCATCAATCGCGACGTGCTGGACCTGCCGGTGCCGGGCGAGGATGTCGATTACGAGAGCGACCTGACGCCCATCATCAAGCAGTGGACCTCGGTCTACGCGGCGACGGAGGACGTTCACGACGCCGCGCGTTTCGAGCAGGAAGTGCCCGCGGACAAGCGGGTGAACACCCGCGGCATCGAGGTCGGGCAGATCTTCTATTTCGGCACCAAATATTCCGACGCCATGAAAGCCCTGGTGGCAGGCCCCGACGGCGTCGATGTGCCGATCCATGGCGGCTCCTACGGCGTCGGCGTCTCGCGGCTGTTGGGTGCCATCATCGAAGCCTGCCATGACGATGCCGGCATCAAATGGCCGGAGGCGGTGGCGCCGTTCCGCGTGTCGATCCTCAACCTCAAGCAGGGCGATGCTGCGGTCGATGCGGCCTGCGAGAAACTTTACGCCGAGCTCACGGCCAAGGGCGTCGACGTGCTCTATGACGACACCGACCAGCGCGCCGGCGCAAAGTTTGCCGCCGCCGACCTGATCGGCATCCCCTGGCAGATCATGATCGGGCCGAAGGGCCTCGCCGATGGCAAGGTCGAGATCAAGTGGCGCAGTGACGGCTCCCGCGAGACCATGTCGCCTGCGGACGCGGTTGCAAGACTTGTCGGCTGATAAGGCCGATCCGCTGAATATTGTTCATCGCCCGAGATCGCGGCCGCCAATCCGGCCACAATTGACCCCGAATCATGGGATTATCGAGCGATGGATGAGACCATGACAGAAACCGTGCAAACCGCGCCTTTCGCGCCATTCGAGTGGATGCTGTCGGCGCGCTATTTGCGGGCGCGCCGCAAGGAAGGGTTCATCTCGGTCATCGCCGGGTTCTCCTTCCTCGGCATCATGCTGGGCGTGGCGACGCTGATTATCGTCATGGCCGTGATGAACGGCTTCCGCAAAGAGCTGCTCGACAAGATCCTGGGGCTCAACGGGCACATTCTGGTCCAGCCGCTGGAATCGCCGCTGACGGACTGGAAGGACGTCGCCGACCGTCTCAGCCAGGTCAAAGGCATCCGGCTCGCCGCGCCCGTCGTGGACGGCCAGGCGCTGGCGTCCTCGCCGTGGAACGCTTCGGGCGTGCTGGTGCGCGGCATCCGCTCCGACGACCTCAACAACCTCACCTCGATCGCCAAGAACATCAAGCAGGGCTCGCTCGAGGGCTTCGACGAGGGGCAGGGCGTTGCGATCGGCCGGCGCCTCGCCGACCAGCTGTCGCTGCATGCCGGCGACAGCATCACGCTGGTGGCCCCGAAAGGCGCGGTCACACCGATGGGCACGACGCCGCGCATCAAACCGTACAAGATCGTCGCCGTGTTCGAGATCGGCATGTCCGAATACGATCTCGGCTTCGTGTTCATGCCGCTCGCGGAAGCGCAGGCCTATTTCAACCGCAGCAACGACGTCACCTCGATCGAGGTGTTCACCACCAATCCCGACCAGATCGTCGCCTTCCGCCAGGCCGTGACGGAGGCTGCGGGGCGGCCGGTGTTCCTGGTGGATTGGCGGCAGCGCAATTCGACGTTCTTCAACGCGCTCCAGGTCGAGCGCAACGTGATGTTCCTGATCCTGACCATGATCGTGCTGGTCGCGGCGCTAAACATCGTTTCCGGCCTGATCATGCTGGTGAAGGACAAGGGCAGCGACATCGCGATCCTGCGCACGATGGGGGCCTCGCAGGGCTCGATCATGCGCATCTTCCTGATCACGGGCGCCTCTATCGGCGTTGTC
>JAESGJ010000250.1_pt1 | contig 53941 bp, 51 predicted proteins | sample 9266241 | NCBI WGS metagenome assembly JAESGJ01 (sample SAMN14514841, study PRJNA621669) | algae metagenome | isolation source: Brasilonema octagenarum HA4186-MV1 and co-occurring heterotrophs from wet... | place: USA: Manoa Valley, Hawaii | collected 2009-07-20
GCGCGCGGGGTCCGTCGGCCCGTCGAAGGGGCAGTCCCACGCCGTCGCGACGATGACCTCGATGGTTGAGTCGTTCTCGTGTGCGATCCTGGCGATGTCGGCGATCAGATCGGTGGACTCCGCGGTCGAGCGTCCGACGTTGGCGTGGCTGTGGCCATCGGCGGCCGAGACCACGTACTCGATCGACCCCATTCCGGCCGCGATGGCACGGCCTGCGCCGCCAGGTCCCGCGACCAGGGCGGAGAACTCGACGCCGTGGGACTCGCGAAACCGCGGCAGTTCGGCGGCAAGTGCCGCGGCGTCGGCGAGAGCGGGCACCTTGGACGGTGACACGAACGCCGTCGCCTCGACCTCCCGCACGCCGGTGGCGACGACGGCCTCGAGTAGTTCGATCTTGGCGGACAACGGAATCGGAGCCTCGATCTGCAGACCGTCACGCAGGCAGACCTCGCGGATGGTGACGAACGCCGTCACAGCACGCCCTCCGCCCGCAGTGTCTCGAGTTCCTCGGCGGACCTGCCGACGAGCCGACCCCACACGTCGGCGTTGTGCTGTCCTGGCTCGCGTGACCCCGCGTGGCGGATGGTGCCCGGCGTCTCCGAGAGCACCGGCACCACGCCCGGTCCCTTGACGTTGCGCCCGATGCGCTCGTCGTAGTGGTCGGCGATCATGCCCCTGGCGATCAGCTGGGGATCCGTGACCACCTCGGCGACCGTGTTGATGGGCCCGCTGATGACACCTGCCGCGCTGAGGGTGGCGATGATGTCGATGGGCTGGCGCTCGACTGCCCACGCCGCGATGATCTTGTCGATCTCGTCCTGATTGCGGCCGCGCGCAACGTGATTGACGAAGCGATCGTCGGTGGCGAGCTCCGGTTGGCCCATCGCGCTGCACAGCCGTCGGAAGACGGTGTCCTGATTGGCCGCGATCACGACCCAGCTGCCGTCGGCCGTCGGGTAGATGTTCGAGGGCGCGATGCCCTCAAGCCGGGTGCCCGACGGTCCGCGGACCACGCCGCCGACGTCGTAGTCGGGAATCGTCGACTCCTGTACCGCCAGGCACGCCTCGGTCAGTGCGGCGTCGACGATCTGACCCTCGCCGGTCACCGTGCGGCGGTACAGCGCGGCGAGGGCGCCCTGGACGGCGAACATCCCCGCCAGGCTGTCGCCGAGGGACAGCGCCAGGCGTGGGGGAGGCCCGCCGGGGAATCCGTTCATGTGCCGCAGCCCGCTGGCGGCCTCGGCCACCGACGCGTATCCGGCCTTCGACGATTCGGGACCCGTCTGCCCGTAGCCGGACACCCGGACGAGAATGATTCCCCGATTGCGTTCGCGCAGCACGTCATAACCGAGGTTCCACTTCTCCAACGTGCCCGGCCGGAAGTTCTCCACGATGATGTCGGATCGCTCGACGAGGTCGAGGAAGAGCTCGCGACCCCTGGCCTCGCGCAGGTTGAGCGTGGCTGCCTTCTTGTTGCGGGCGTGCACCGTCCAGAAGAAGTGGTGTCCGTCGAGTTCGGCCTGCCCCCAGGTGCGCAGCGGATCGGGGGCACCCGGCGGTTCGATCTTGACGACCTCGGCTCCCATGTCGCCGAGCAGCCGCCCGGCGAACGGTCCCGAGATGAGGGTGCCGACCTCGATGACCCGGATCCCGTCGAGCGGTCCCGTGATGCTCATTGCGACAGTCCGTGCCGGTGCAGCCAATCGGTGACGATCGCCACCGCCTGCCGGAGCGTTCCGCGCTGACCCGGCCCCGAGTAGTAGTGGTTGGCGCCGGGGATCTCGTGCATCTCCTTGTCGGGGTGACCGATCGCCTCGAACAGGCGCCGCGTGTGGCTCGGCGTGCAGGCATCGTCGGCGAGGTTGCCGATCACCAGGGCGGGCACGGCGATGTCGGGTCCCGCCTTGACGGCGTCACCGTTGGCGTCGTCGTAGCTCCACTGGGACAGCCAACTGCGCAGCGTGCAGAAGCGCGCCAGACCGACCGGGCTCATGTTGACCACCCGAGGGTCGCCCAGGTAGCAGGTGCCGGGTGTGCGGTCGTTGGGGTCGACCGTCGGATCGAGCCAGCGGGGGTCGGCCATCGTGCCGTGCACGACGAATGCGTACTCGTCATCGGGCCTGCCCGCGGCCTGGAGCTCGGCCAGTTTCTCCTTGACCCAGGCGGTGATTCGGCGATTGCGGGCGATCTGTGCCGCGTGGTAGCGGTCCAGGAACTCCTGCGTGTAGGGCGGCTGGTTCGGATTGTCGGGGTCGTAGAGATCCAACTCGGGATCGCGTTTCGACGGATCGGCCTCGTCGAGGATCGACGCGTCCATCCACTCGGTCATGGTGCCGTGCCTGCTGATGTGCGCGGCCAGCAGCATGATGGCGTCCGCGGGGATCAGGCCGAGCTTCGTCAGGTCGGGCCCGTCGCCGGACGGGCTCGCCGTGACGGTCGGGTGCTGGGCCTGCTGCTGGTAGAACACCGACAGCGAGCCGCCACCGCTCCAGCCGGCGAGCACCACCTTCGCGTAGCCCAACCGGTTCTTGGCGTCCTTGATGCACTCGCCGAGGTCCTCGACCACCTTCTCCATCAGCAGGGCGGAGTCGGTGCCGCGAAAGCGGCTGTTGCAGTAGATGACGTGGTGCCCGGCGCGGGCCAGCGCATTGATCATCGGCAGGTAGGCGCCGCCGCCGATCGGGTGCATGAACACCAGCACGGTGTCGCTGGGCCTGTCCTTCGGCTTGAGTAGATAGCTTTCCAGCACGACCAGTTCGGCGACGCCGCCGTACACGTCGCGCACGGTCGAAGTGTTCTGGTAGGCAACGAGATACGGGATGCGCTCGTAGTCGTGCTTGACGGGCGCCTCGGTGGTGGTCTGCGTCATCAGTGCTGTCCGAGGTCGTTGGCCAGCACGTCGTCAGACGGCACCAGTCTGCGCCGCGTGTCGATCGCGATCACCGACCAGTCCACGCTGTCGTACTCCTCGAACTTGCGGCGCGCCCGCTCCCTGGCCTTCTCGGGGGCGCCGTGGTGAACTCCCTGTGGCGCATGCGAAACCAGACCGGGTGGCATCGGAATGCCGTAGAGCGACCCCGCGTGGAAGAACGCGATCTCGTCGTAGTCGACGTTGCGGTGGTACCAGGGGGTGCGCTCGGTGCCCGGCACGCCCTCCGCGCGTTTGGGTAGGAAGTTCATCACGTAGACACCCGTCGCCTGCATGAAGAGGTGCACGGTCGGTGGCAGGTGCACACTGTCGGAGGTGACCACGTTGTAGTCGGCGATGTTGAAGGTGAACGGGAAGTTGTCGCCGCGCCATCCCTCGACGTCGAGCGGATGATGTTGGTAGAAAAGGGAAGTCGGGCCGCCGTCATGGATGAGCCGGACCTCGTACTCGCCGTCCTTCTGCGGTCCCTCGCCGGTGTCGATCGGCTCGGGTTCCGGAATCACGGTCTGGGACGGGTCGAACGGGAAGTGTCTGCCCAGCTGCGCGGGCGGGGGCACCCGGAACTCGTCGGTCGCCTGGACCATCAGCAGCGTCGACTCCTGATCGGGGACCTGACGGAAGGTGCATGCCTTCGGCACGTAGACCCAGTCGCCCTCGCGGTAGCGCAGCGGACCGAACTCGGTCTCCAGCAGCCCGGAACCCGCGTGGACGAAGCACAGCAGATCGCCATCGACGTAGCGCACGAAGAAGGGCATCGGCTCGGTGCGCCGGGACAGCAGGACCTGGCAGTCGGCGTTGGAGAACATCAGCAGCGGGCCGCCGTGGGCATCGGTGGCGTCACTGGGCTTCAACTCGCTGCAGAGCACGTCCACCGGCCGCAGGGGACCGACCGACCGGTACGCGGTGGGGTCGTTGCGACGGTAGATGTTGGCGGTGCGCCCGGTGAAGCCGCCGCGGCCGAGTTCGTCGTCCTTGAGGCCGTCGAGGTCGGCATGAAGCCGTCGCGGCGTCTTGCCCTTGCGCAGGTGGATGAACGATTCCATGGCTGTCTCCAATGACTCTGCCGATGCCAGCACGCGAAACTAAAACTGACGTTACTTTTATTTCACCGGGCGTGCAAGACCCAGATCGAGGTCGGTCAGTCGAAGTCGACCCGGATGGTCAACAGATCGGTCCCGAAGGTACGCACGCCAAAACTGTTGAACTGCGGCAGTTCTCGTAGACGCGCGTGTGGATCGTCGTCGGGCACCAGATGGGCGGTGCCGCTGCGCCACCGTCCGCGCAGCCGGACCCGCACCCGCGGATCGGCCTGGATGTTGCGCACGTACTGCGACTTCTCACCGAACTCTGAGACGAACCAGAACTGGTCGCCGACCACCCTGCCGCCCAGCGGGGTGCGGCGTGGCTGACCGGATGTGCGGCCGGTCGTCTCGAGAAGGGTCTGAAGGGGATTGCGCCGCATCAGCGGGTTGGCCACCCGCCTCTGGAAGAAGTTCGTGATCGCTGCGTTGGGCATGTCCACCATCACACCATTGAAGTCCTGGGAATCTTCATGCCCAGTGCGAGTGCGCCCGCCAGTTCGCGGCTGGTGTCGTAGTCGAACACGACGTGTCCCGACATCACGTCGACGTCGCGCTTGAAGCGCTGCAGCGGGCTGCCGACGAAGTGTGCGCTGGCCCCGGACGCCCCGGTGAGCAAGCCGATGACGGCGCGCGACTCGTGCACGATGTGCGCCGCGGCGAGGCGGGCCTGGCCGCGCACCGGTCGCGGCACCGGATCGCCCGCGTCGACGACGTCCTCGATGGCGCCGACCGTGTCGGCCAGCAGCCCGCGCAGGGCACGCAGCCGCACCGACGCCTCGCCGAGGTGCGCCTGCGCGATGGGCTTGTCCTTCTGCATGACGCCCTCGTAGGCGAGGACCCGGCCGGCGAGGCGCTCGGCGTAGAGCTCGGTGACACGTTCGGCACTACCGAGGGCGGGCATCGCGGCCAGCAGGGCGAGGGCGGGCACCATCGGCCAGCGATAGGTCGGGGCGTCGTGCAGGGCGGCCCCCGGCGCCGTCCCTCCATAGATGTCGGCCACCCGGACCAGGCGGTGTTCGGGTACGAAGGCGTCGGTGACGACGACGTCGTGCGATCCGGTCGCGCGCATGCCGTCGGTATGCCACACGTCCTCGACGTCGACGTCGGCGGCGGGAAGCAGGGCCAGGGCGGGGTAGATGTCCTCGTCGGGTCCACACAGAGCGCCGACCATCACCCAGTTGCCCGCCATCACGCCGGTGGCCCACGACCATCGGCCGGTCAGCCTGATCCCGCCGTCGACCGGGATGCCGCGGCCCGTCGGGGCCAGTGGTGCGGGCGCCAGGAACGGCCGCGTCGCGAACGCCTCCTCCTGGGCCTGCTCGCCGAACAGCGCGACCATCCAGTTGTGCAGCGTGTAGAAGCCGATGGTCCAGGCACTCGACGTGCAGCCGTGCGCCATTCGTCGGACGGGGTCGAGGATCGCGGGGAAGTCGGCCTGCTGGCCGCCGTACCGCTTGGGCACCAGGAGTTCGGTGAGCCCCGATGCCGTCAGGTCCGCGATCGTCGCGTCCGGCAGACGGCGCAGGTGCTCGGCCTCCTGTGCGCGATCGGCGAGCCGGCTGACGAATTCGACCGTGACGGACATGAATTCGACCATACTAAAAAGTATGGAAGGGATCAACGGGCCAGCATCAGGTCCAGGAAGCGTTCGCTGCGGACGGCGTACCTGGTGTCCGGTGTCGGCCCTGAGAGATGGAGGAAGCCGATGCCGGCCGCGAATGTCGCGCTCGCACGGAAGTCGGCCTCGTCGTCGTCGAAGCCATGGTCGAGGAAGGCCTGCCGGACGGCCCGCAGCAACCGTCGGTCGGCGGCCCGGACACTGTCGGCGACCTCGTCGTCGGATCGTGCCCACTCACGCATCGCCCGCTCCAGCGTCCAGTGGCGTGGACCGACGAGCGAGGACATCATCTGCGAGAGCCGTTCCCGCGGCGGGAGGGCGCCGAGGTCGTCGAACGCGCGTCGGTCCTCGTCCCGCAGATTGCCCCACGACTCGACGAGCGCGGTCCGGTAGCTCGGCATGCCGTCGAAGTGCCAGTAGAAGCTGCCCTTGGTGACGCCGAGGCGATCGCAGAGCCGGTCGATCTTGAGGGCTGTGATGCCTTCCTCGGCCAGAAGTGCAAAGCCGGCCTGAATCCAGTCGTCCAGCCCGAGTCGGCCGCCACCGGTGCCGCGAAAACCCGCCACGAGCAGCAGCCTACGGCCCGAAAGCGCCGGTGAAATGACGGTGACGTCGCGCCGCGAGGGGCGCGCCGGGGTGGCTGGTGATGCGCACCACATGTTTTACTGCGTGTCTACAAGTAAATGTTCAGGTCCGCCTGCTATCGCGGCGCGGGCGCGGCTCACGGCCGCATGGGCGATCTCGCATCGCAGGGAGTCGACGGTTTACCCGTAACAGGAACTGGATGGATTCGTAGATGTTGGTTGACGGAATTCTCGGGCGCTGGGCGCGCCGACTGCTCGTCGCGACCGCGGCGATGCTCCTGCTACCCGCGCTCGGCCTCCTGGGCAATACGGCGACCGCAAGCGCATTCTCACGGCCCGGTCTGCCAGTCGAATACCTGATGGTCCCCTCGGCAGGCATGGGCCGCGACATCAAGGTCCAGTTCCAGAGCGGCGGACCCAACTCGCCCGCGGTCTACCTGCTCGACGGCCTGCGCGCCCAGGACGACTTCAACGGCTGGGACATCAACACCCCCGCCTTCGAGTGGTATCTCAACTCCGGGCTGTCGATCGTCATGCCCGTCGGGGGGCAGTCCAGCTTCTACAGCGACTGGTACTCGCCCGCCTGCGGCAAGAGCGGCTGCCAGACCTACAAGTGGGAGACCTTCCTGACCCAGGAGCTGCCCGCCTATCTGTCCTCGGAGAAGCAGGTGAAGCCCACCGGCAGCGCCGCGGTCGGTCTGTCGATGGCCGGTTCGGCATCGCTGACGCTGGCGATCTACCACCCCGAGCAGTTCCCCTACGCGGCGTCGCTGTCGGGCTTCCTCAATCCCTCCGAGGGGTCGTGGCCGTTCCTGATCAACGTGTCCATGGGTGACGCAGGCGGCTACAAGGCCAACGACATGTGGGGCCCGACCGAGGACCCGAACAGCGCCTGGAAGCGCAACGACCCCATGGTGAACATCCAGCAGCTGGTCAACAACAACACCCGCATCTGGATCTACTGCGGCAACGGCAATCCCAGCGACCTCGGCGGCAACAACATGCCCGCCAAGTTCCTCGAGGGCCTGACCATCCGCACCAACCAGACGTTCAAGGACAACTACATCGCAGCAGGTGGCAAGAACGGCGTCTTCAACTTCCCCGACAACGGCACGCACGACTGGGCGTACTGGGGTCAGCAGTTGCAGCAGATGAAGCCCGACCTGATCAGCCACCTGCTCTGACGCCGGTCACCACCAGATCCCGATCGGGATCGCGGCGTCCGGGCTAGGGCGTGGGCAGCTTCTCGGGGCAGTAGGCGAGCACGGCAGTGGCGACGATGTCGGCCGCCTGGATGTCGGTGTAGCCGATCGACTCCAGGCTCTGGGCCTGGTCTGCGACCCCGGGGGTGCCGTAGCCGTCGCAGGCGGCATGGCCGTAGGCGATGAGCTGGTCCGGCGTGCCGCCCACGTTGCGAGACGCGAGCGCGGCGAGGTACTGATCGTCCTGCGGGGTCGCGTTGGCCGTCGGCGCCAGGGCCACCGACGCGACGATCGCGAGGACGAGGGAGCGCACTAGAACCCGCCCGTGACCTTCACGACCGCGCGACCGGAGAACCTTCCCGCTCGCACCTGGTCGATGACCTCGACGACGTCCTTCACGTCGACGTCGTGGGTGATCTGCGAAAGACGTTGCGGCTTGCGCAATCCGCCCAGCAGTGCCCACAGTTCGCGGCGCGGCCCGATGGGCATCATCACCGAGTCCATGCCGAGCAGGGCGACGCCGCGCAGGATGAACGGCAGCACCGTCGTGTTCAGCGCGGGGCCGCCCGTCAGTCCGCTGGCGGCCACTGCACCGCCGTAGGCAACGGTGCTCAGCACGTCGGCCAGCGTTGCGCCGCCGACGCAGTCGACCGCGCCCGCCCACCTCGTCTTGCCCAGCGGGCGTGGCTTGGCGTCGGGATCCTCGGGGAGACGGGGGATCACCTCGGCGGCGCCGAGGGCCTTGAGCCGGTCGGCGGCATCGGCCTTCCCGGTCGACGCGACGGCCTCGTAGCCCGCGGCCGACAGCAGGTCGACGCTGACGGATCCGACGCCACCGGTGGCGCCGGTGACCACGATGGGCCCGTCCTCTGGGCTGATCCCGCGCTCGATCAGCGCCTGCACGCTCATCGCAGCGGTGAAGCCCGCGGTGCCGATGGCGGCGCCCTCCCAGGCGCTCAGCGCGCCGAGGGGGACCACCTGATCGGCGGCCACCCTGGCGTACTCGGCGTAGCCGCCGTGGTGGCCGGTGCCGATCTCGTAGCCGTGTGCCAGAACCGCATCGCCGACCTGGAATTCGTCGGACGACGATGCGACGACCTCGCCGGTGAGATCGATACCCGGCACGATCGGATAGTTGCGCACGACGCCGCCCTTGGGCGTGAGCGCCAGCGCGTCCTTGAAGTTGACGCTGGAGTACGCCACCCGGATCGTCACCTCGCCGGGCGGCAGATCCGCTTCGGTCAGCGTCTCGACTGCCGTGGTGATCCCGTCGTCACCCTGTCGGGCGACGAGTGCCTGAAAGTCATCCATGTCCCCGACGGTATCGTGCCGGGCCCGGTCTATTTCAGTTCGGCGGAGGAAAGCCCGAGCAGCCGTCGCGCGACCACCAGTTGCTGGATCTGCTGGGTGCCCTCGAAGATGTCGAGGATCTTGGAGTCACGCGCCCACTTCTCCAGCAGGGTGTCCTCGGAATAGCCCGTGGTGCCTGCCATTTCGACGGCCTTGAGGGTGATGTCGCTGGCCACCCTGGCGGCCTTCGCCTTGCCCATCGAGGCTTCCTTGGAGTTCGGGATCTTGTTGTCGGCCTGCCACGCCGAGCGCAGGGTCAGCAGATAGCCCGACTCCCACTCGGCCTCCATGCGCAGGAACTCGGCAGCCGCCGCACTCTGGGCGTGTGCTGGCTTGTCGTAGGAGATCTCGATGCCGGCGTCGGTGAGGATGGCGCGCAGCTGTTCGAGCGAGGCACGCGCGACGCCGACGGCCATCGCTGCGACGATCGGCCTGGTGTTGTCGAAGGTCTCCATGACCCCGGCAAAACCCTTGTCCACCTGGATCTCTGGGCTGCCGAGCAGGTTCTCCCTGGGGATCCGGGCGTTGTCGAACCGGATCGCGGCGGTGTCGGAGGCCTTGATGCCGAGCTTGTGTTCGAGGCGCTCGACCGTGACGCCGGGGTGCTCGCGCGGGACGATGAAGGACTTGATGGCCGCGCGCCCCTTGGTCTTGTCCAAGGTGGCCCACACCACGATGTGGCTGGCCCTCGAACCCGCGGTGACGTAGATCTTCTCGCCGTTGATGACGTACTCGTCGCCGTCGAGCTTCGCGGTGGTCGACACGGCTGCCGAGTCGGAACCGAAGCTGGGCTCGGTGATCGCCATGGCGGCCCAGACCTTGCCGAGGCGTTCGAGCTGCTCGTCGGTCGCCACGCCGGACAGAGCCGCGTTGCCGAGGCCCTGGAAGGGCACCGACAGCAGCAGGGCGACGTCGCCCCAACTGATCTCGATGGCGTTGACGAGAGCAGACATGTTGGCGCCGTTGACGTTCTCCTTGGGGCCGTCCGCGCCGCGGAATGCCTCCGCGCCCGCGAAGGAGATGGTGTTGGCCTCCGAGATGCCCTCGAAGAGGTCGGCGAGCGTGTCGAGCTCCACGGGATAGGCATGCTCGGCGAGGTCGTACTTGCGCGAGATCGGGCGCAGCATCTCGGCGGCGCCGTCGTGCGCCATGTCGATGACGGCCTGCAGCTTCTTCGGCATTTCCAGATTGATTGCCATGACTGGGTTTTCCGTTCCTGGTCTGTCGGTGGTCAGCTGCTAGAGGACGACGACGCCCTCGGCGACGCCGAGAGCCCTGAGGTCGCGGTACCAGCGTTCGACGGGATGCTCCTTGGTGAAGCCGTGACCGCCCAGCAGCTGGACGCCGTCGAGGCCGATCTGCATGCCCTTGTCGGTGGCGATCCGCTTGGCCAGTGCCGCCTCGCGGGCGAACGGCAGTCCCTGTTCGGCGCGCGACGCGCCACGCCACGTGACCAGTCGGAGCCCGTCGAGTTCGATGGCGATGTTGGCGCACATGAAGGCCACCGACTGCCTGCGTGCGACGGGCTCACCGAAGGCCTCGCGTTCCTTGATGTAGGGGATGACGTAGTCGAGCACTGCGTGTGACGTGCCGACTGCCAGTGCGGCCCAACCCAATCGGGCGAGCGCGATGGCCTCGGAGTAGTTCTGGGCGTGGTCGCCGTCCTTGGCGTCCTCACCGAGTCGGTTGTGCAGCGGGACTGCCACGTTGTCGAGCTCGACGCGGCCGAGTGCCGCGCCGCGCACGCCCATGCTGGGGTCGGCCTTGACCGTCAGGCCGGCGGATGCGGACTCGACGATGAACAGTGCGGGCGTGCCGTTGAGCTGGGCGCCGATGACGAACAGCTCGGCGTCGGCGGCCGCCGGCACCAGCGACTTGACGCCGGTGAGGCGGTAGCCGCCGGGCGTGCGCACGGCGACGGTCTTCAGTGCCGTCGGGTCGAACAGCGCGTGCGGCTCGGCGATCGCGACGCACGCCTGGGGCACGTTCTCGCCCGCGAACTCGGGCAGGTAGGTGGCCTGCTGGTCGGCGCTGCCCCAGTGGGTCAGTGCCGAGGCGACGCCACCCGGCGCGAGGATCGGCAGCGCGAGGCCCATGTCGCCGTAGGCAAGCGCCTCGGCGACGAGCGCCTTGGTGACGGTGCTGCGGTGGGCGGCGATGCCGTCGAAGTCCTCGGGGATGTTGATGGCGGTGACGCCGATCTCGGTCGCCTTGCCGACGAGGTCGGCGGGGTAGGTGGCCGCGGCGTCGGCATCGTGCGCCGCGGGACGCAGCAACTCCTCCGCGAACTCCTCGACCGTCTCGACGATCATCTTCTGCTCGTCATCGGGCGTCAGGTCGAAGTAGTCGGCGCCACTGGGCTTGAGTCGGGTGGGAGGCTTGCCGACCCCCTGTACCCGCTTGAACTGGCGAGTCGACGCTCCGAGCGCCGAGAACGCCGTCTTGACGCCGTAGCGGAGACCGCGGTTGAGCGGATCGCGCAGGCCGTACCTGTCCAGGAACTCCTGGCCCAGAAGGGGCGTCAGCAGCGCAAGACCGACGGACGTCGGCGTGCGCTTGTGCTTCTGCAGGCCGACCGCGCTCTCGGATCCGGAGCGCTTCGGGCGCTGCTGGGTGCCGTTGGTAGACGGCAGGGTGTTGGTCATGTCGGCAGCCTCGCGTCGTTGGGGCAGTGCTTCACGACCGTATCTTACTCTGGAGTAAGGTAAGCGAGGTCTGTTACGTAGATCACCCCCGTGCAGCAACCACGCCGCACGCGGGTGCGGCCGTCAGTCGTCGAGTGGCGGATCGAGAGGAACGCAGACCGGGACGAACGGCAGGCTGATCCGCGGATCCGCCACGGCCGTCGGATTGACGAGCACGGCGCCCACTCCGGCGACGGCGGCAGCGGCGAGGATCGTGGACTTCTTCATGTCGACGACGCTAGGGACATCGGGACTTTCGGGGAATCGGGGATTTCCCTATATTCGCCGCAGCCGACTGTTGAGGGGATCGCCGGCGCGCTAGGGGAGCGCGAGCCTGGCCAGCACGTCGTCGTGGAGCAGACCGTTGGTGGCGACGGCACTGCCGCCGTGTGGCCCCGGTGCGCCGTCGATGTTCGTGAACCGGCCGCCGGCCTCCCTGATCACGATGTCGAGCGGCGCGAGATCCCAGATCTTCACCTCCGGCTCGGCCACGACGTCCACCGCGCCCTCCGCGAGGAGGCAGTACGACCAGAAATCGCCGTAACCGCGCACGCGCCATACGGCGTCGGTCAGTTCGACGAAGCGGTCGCGTCGCTCCTCCCAGCCGGTGGTGAGGTCGGAGTAGGACAGGCTCGCCGAGTCCAGTGAGCCGACACCCGACACCGAGATGCGCCGCGCGTCGCCGTTGAAGGACGTGAAGGCCCCCTCGCCGCGACCCGCCCACCAGCGTCGCGCCAATGCCGGCGCACTGACCACGCCGACGGTGGGAACCCCGTCCTCGAGCAGGGCGATCAGGGTCGACCAGACCGGCACCCCGCGGACGAAGTTCTTGGTGCCGTCGATCGGATCGAGCACCCACTGCCTGCCCTCGAACACCGCCGTGCCGCCGAACTCCTCGCCGAGGACGGCGTCGTCGGGTCGGTTGGCCGCCAACAGACCGCGCAGGAGTTCCTCCGCCGACTGGTCGGCGTCGGTGACCGGCGTCAGGTCGGGTTTGGTCTCGATGCGGAGATCCAGCGCGCCGAATCGGTCCAAGGTCAAGGCGTCGGCCTCGTCGGCCATGTGAAGTGCGAGTTCGACGTCGTCCGGGACAGTGTTCATGCGAGCAGTCCTACCATGGTTCGGGTGTGGGAATTCGCTGTGCTCTTGCTGTTGGTCGGTGCCCTCGTCCTCGTGCTGGGGCCGAGGCTCGTGGGCAGGCGTCGCGCCGGCGGCGCTGGTGGCTTCGGCGGCCCTGGCGTCGGGATGGCGCACGGCACTCTGCTGGTCACGGGAGTGAGCGCGGGCCCGGACTCCGACGGCAGCCAGTTCGTCACGATCACCGGTGTCATCAACGGGGACACCGTGCGCGAGCACGAGATCTACGCCCGCATGACGATGAACGTCGGCACTGCGCCCACCATCGGCCAGCTGATCCCCGTGGTCTACTCGCCGAAGAACCCCGACAAGTGGGGCTTTGCCCCCACCCAGGCGCCCGGTGCACCGACCGGTCCGACCGAACTGAGCTAGGTGGATGAATTCGGCTGTCCGACAGCCGCTTTCGTCGCACCCCGGGATCACGTGGCACCGCTACGCTTACGGGGACTGACGACCGGATGGCTGGACCGCCAACGCACGCCCGCCAGCACGCCCGAAGACCCCCGATGAAAGGAATCCCGATGCCCCAGCGACTTCCGCAAGGTCTGCTCGACCTCCTCGACAAGCCGAGTCCCTGTTTCCTCGCCACCCTCATGCCCGACGGTTCGCCGCAACTGACCGAGATCTGGGTGACCACCGACGGAGAGAACGTCGTCGTCAACATCGTCGACGGCATGCAGAAGGCGAGAAATCTCGCGCGGGACCCGCGAGTCGCCGTCAACGTCGTCGACCCCGACGACGTCCGCCGGTTCTACGCGGTGCGCGGTCGCGTGGCCAAGACGACCACCGAGGGCGGGAAGGAGAGTATCGAGGCGCTCTCGCACAAGTACCTGGGCATTCCGTACCCGGTGTTCAGCGGTAACCCGAACGAGGTCAGGCTGGTCGTCACGATCGAGGCGGACAAGGTCACCGCACCTCCCGGCGAGTGATCAGGCGTGGCCGATGCGCAACAGCTCGGCCACGCTCGTCAGCTTGACCCTCGGTCTGCCGTGCGGCTGGCCGGCGCCGCGCTCGTGGGCGTCGATGAGGCTCCAGTGGTCGTCGGTGACGAGCTTGGGTTGCCGCTCCAGCAGCCACTCGACCGCATCCTCGGAGTGCGGCTCGCCCAGATCGGCCACCAGGGTGTTGACGGTGTCCTGCGAGTCCTTCTTGTTGCTGCCGATCACGCCGGACGGGCCGCGCTTGATCCATCCGACGACGTATTCGTTGCGACTGCCGTCGACGCGGCCGTCGGTGTGCGGAATGGTGCCCGACCGCTCGTCGAACGGCAGTCCCTCCGTGGGCACGCCGCGGTAGCCGACGGCGCGGACCACCAGCTGGGCGGGTAACTCCTCGCGGGCGCCGGTGTCCTTGGCGACCAGCCTGCCGCCGTCGTTCACGAGCTCGTTGGTGCCGAGCACGATCGAGGACACCCGGTCGGCGCCCTTGATCTCGATGGGGGAGGTGTGGAAGCGAAACACGATGCGGCGCTTCGCTCCTCGTGGCGGCTGCTCCGCGTAGCCGCGCATCACCTTCACGTTCTGCTTGACGGTCTTGCCCGCCGCCTCGAGGGCCTCGTCGGAGATGTCGGCGAAGTCGGCGGGGTCGATGATGACGTCGACGTCGGCCATCGCCTCCAGGTCGCCGAGCTCGCGCAGCTCCAGGGTGGTGAACGTGGCCTGCAGTGGCCCGCGCCTGCCGAGCACCACGACCTCCTCGACCCCCTGCGCGTGCAGTGCCTGCAGCGCGTGGTCGGCGATGTCGGACTTCGCGAGCTCGCGCGGATCGCTGACGAGGATGCGTGCGACGTCCAGCGCGACGTTGCCGTTGCCCACCACCACGGCCCGACCCGTCGACAGATCGGGCGTCATCTCCTCGAAGTGCGGGTGCGCGTTGTACCAGCCGACGAAGTCGACGGCGGCCACGCTGCCCGGCAACTCCTCCCCTGGAATGCCCAGCGGCCGGTCCGACTGTGCGCCGACGGCGTAGACCACCGCGTCGTAGCGCTCGGCGAGCTCGGGCGCGGCCACGTGTTCGCCCACCCGGATGTTGCCGAAGAACCGGAAGCGCGGGTCGTTCGCGATCTTCTCGAACTGCGCGCTGATGGTCTTGATCTTCGGATGGTCGGGTGCGACGCCCGAGCGCACCAGCCCCCACGGGGTCGGCAACATCTCCAGCATGTCGACGTGAACGTCGACCGGTGCGTCGGAGTCCTGCGTCGAGTCGGCGTACTTCAGCAGTGACGCGGCGGCAAAGTAGCCCGAAGGGCCCGAGCCGACGATCGCCACGCGGTATGGGCGCATGGATACCTTCCGAGAGGAAGCGTGTCTGCCCGGCGATGCGCAAGGGGCTGTCGCGACATCACCGGCCTGGGTACCACGCCGATGCTAGACCGCCTGGGCGGAGCCGAGTATGCATATCCCGCGCGGTCGGTACCCTGATCTCCCGTGGATCCCGACCGCCAAGAAGCCATCGCCGAACTCGACACCACTTTGACGACAGTGGAGCGGGTGCTCGATGTCGACGGTCTGCGCGGTCGCATCAAGACACTCGAGGACGCCGCGTCCGATCCCAAGCTCTGGGACGACCAGACGCGCGCCCAGAAGGTGACCAGCGAGCTGTCACATGCGCAGAGCGAGCTGCGCCGCGTCGAGGAGCTGCGTCAGCGCCTCGAGGACCTCCCCGTGATGTACGAGCTCGCCGCCGAGGAGGAGGGCGCCAGTAGCGCCGAGGCGCTCGAGGACGCCAACGTCGAGATGGCGAAGCTGCGCGAGGACATCGAGGCCATGGAGGTCCGCACCCTGCTGTCGGGGGAGTACGACGAGCGCGAGGCCGTCGTGACCATCCGCTCGGGCGCGGGTGGGGTCGACGCCGCCGACTGGGCGGAGATGCTCATGCGGATGTACATCCGCTGGGCGGAGAAGCACGATTACGGCGTCGAGGTGTTCGACACGTCCTACGCCGAGGAGGCGGGCATCAAGAGCGCGACCTTCGCGGTGCACGCGCCGTATGCCTACGGCACGCTGTCGGTCGAGCAGGGCACCCACCGCCTGGTGCGGATCAGCCCGTTCGACAACCAGAGCCGACGCCAGACCTCTTTCGCCGACGTCGAGGTGCTGCCCGTGGTGGACACCGCCGACCACATCGACATCCCCGACGGCGACGTGCGCGTCGACGTCTACCGCTCGAGCGGACCGGGCGGGCAGTCGGTCAACACGACCGACTCGGCCGTGCGCCTGACGCACATTCCCACGGGCATCGTCGTCACCTGTCAGAACGAGAAGAGCCAGCTGCAGAACAAGGTGTCCGCGATGCGGGTGCTCCAGGCGAAGTTGTTGGAGCGCAAGCGCTTGGAGGAGCGCGCCGAGATGGACGCGTTGAAGAACGACGGCGGCAGCTCGTGGGGCAACCAGATGCGGTCCTACGTCCTGCACCCCTACCAGATGGTCAAGGACCTGCGTAACGACTACGAAGTCGGCAACCCTGCCGCAGTGCTCGACGGTGACATCGACGGCTTCCTCGAAGCCGGAATCCGTTGGCGCAATAGGAAAGATGACGACTAACACGTACCTCGCGATCGGATGGTCGCAGAGCTGGCATGACTTCTGGCGCGGCAGCGTCGGCGAATGGATCCTGACGCGGGGTCTGAAGATCGTCCTGCTCGTCATCTTCGCCGTGCTTGCGGCGCGGTTCATCAGCTGGACCGCCCAGAAGATCACCCGCCGCATCGACGCGGACTTCCAGCAGACCGATCAGCTGGTGCGCACGGAGACCGCCAAGCACCGGCAAGCGGTGGCGTCCGTCATCTCGTGGGTGTCGATCGCGGTGCTCTTCGTGGTCGTCGCCGTGGACATCACCGACGTGTTGGCCATACCGGTCGGTTCTCTGGTCGCGCCGGCCGCCGTGCTCGGCGCCGCGCTGGGCTTCGGGGCGCAGCGCATCGTGCAGGATCTGCTCGCCGGGTTCTTCGTCATCACCGAGAAGCAGTACGGCTTCGGCGATCTCGTCGCGCTGACGGTGGCGGGCATCGCGGCCCCCGCCGAGGGCACGGTCGAGGACGTCACGCTGCGGGTGACCCGGCTGCGGTCCACCGAGGGGGAGGTCTTCACCATCCCCAACGGGCAGATCGTCAAGACCATGAACCTGTCCAAGGACTGGGCGCGCGCGGTGATCGACATCCCGGTGCCGACCAGCGCCGATCTCACCAAGGTCGACGAGCTGCTGCACAGCGTCAGCGACAGGGCGATGAAGGACGAGAGCCTGAGGAAGCTGCTGTTGGACGCTCCCCAGGTGATGGGCGTCGAGAGCATCGAAGTGGACACCGTCAATCTGCGCATGGTCGCGCGGACGCTACCCGGCAAGCAGTTCGAGGTCGGTCGCCGGATCCGCGTGCTGGTGGTCGAGGGGCTGATCCGGGCGGGCATCGTCACCCCCTCCGAGGCAGTTCCGGTGGTCAACACGATCCCGAGTCCCGCCGCCGTGAAGCCGCCGGTCGACGACCAGCAGGACGCCAAGAACACCCAGGAGCTGCCATGAGCTTCTGGAACTGGCTCACCCGCAGGCGGACCGATCGCGGCTGGCCGGGCTACATCATCAACGGCCGGATCCGGACGTCCACGGCGGCGCTGATCCTGGCCTTCATCGCGGTCTCCTGGGTGCACAACGAATACCAGCCGCCCGCCCCGACACCCGCGACGCCGGAAACCGCTCAGGTGGTGCCGCCCGGTTTCATGCCCGATCCCGCCTACACGTGGGTGCCCCGCACGAACGTCGAGACGCAACCGAGGACGACGTACACCACCCCGACGACGACCACCACCACGGAGACGGAGACGACGAGCACCACGCCGACGGAGCCGACGGGTTCCCCGACGAGCGGCGCGAGCACCAGCGGGCCTGCGACGGCGACGACGATCGTCGATCCCGACGGCCCGGGTCCGCTTCCTCCGACGACCCTGACGCAAACTCCGGTGACGTCACCTGGCGTGCCGTTGCCGAACCGGTCGGGTACCGCCACGACCACCACGACGACGATCCTTCCCGGCGCCGGTCAGGTGTCGACCACGCCGGCCCCGGGCGGGTAGTCCGGTCCGCCCGCCGGGCCCGGCTACACTGGCGTGCCGTGATGATCACCCTCGACCACGTGAGCAAGCAGTACAAGAGCTCGGCGCGGCCGGCTCTCGACAATGTCTCGCTCAAGATCGAAAAGGGTGAGTTCGTCTTCCTCATCGGGCCGTCCGGATCGGGCAAGTCGACGTTCATGCGGCTCCTCCTCGCCGAGGAGACGCCGACGCACGGCGACATCCAGGTGTCGAAGTTTCACGTGAACAAGCTGCCCAACCGGCACATCCCCGGACTCCGGCAGGTCCTCGGCTGCGTGTTCCAGGACTTCCGACTGCTGCAGCAGAAGACGGTGTTCGAGAACGTCGCGTTCGCCCTCGAGGTCATCGGGAAGCGGTCCGACGTGATCAACCGCGTGGTGCCCGACGTCCTCGAGATGGTCGGCCTGTCGGGCAAGGCGAACCGGCTGCCCAACGAGCTCTCCGGCGGCGAGCAGCAGCGCGTCGCGATCGCCCGCGCGTTCGTGAACCGGCCACTGGTGCTGCTGGCCGACGAGCCGACCGGCAACCTGGACCCGGAAACCAGCAAGGACATCATGGATCTGCTCGAGCGGATCAACCGCACCGGAACGACGGTGCTTATGGCCACCCACGACCACCACATCGTCGACTCGATGCGCCAGCGCGTCATCGAGCTCGAACTCGGCCGCCTGATTCGTGACGAACAGAGCGGTGTCTACGGAATGGACCGCTAAGTGCGCTTCGGCTTTCTCGTCAACGAAGTCCTCACCGGACTTCGCCGCAACGTCACCATGACGGTCGCCATGATCTTGACGACCGCCATCTCGATCGGCCTGTTCGGTGGTGGCCTGCTCGTCGTGCGCCTCGCCGACAGCTCCCGCAACATCTACCTCGACCGCGTCGAGAGCCAGGTCTTCCTGACCAACGACGTGTCGGCCAACGACCCGACGTGTGACGCCGACCCGTGCAAGGCGCTGCGCAAGCAGATCGAGGACCGCAGCGACGTGAAGTCGGTGCGGTTCCTCAACCAGCAGGACGCCTATGACGACGCGATCAAGAAGTTTCCCCAGTACAAGGACGTCGCCGGGAAGGACGCATTCCCAGCGTCATTCGTGGTCAAGCTCGATGATCCCGAGCAGCACAAGGGCTTCGACGACGCGATCAAGAGCCAGCCCGGCGTACTCAACGTGCTGAACCAGAAGGACCTCATCGACCGGCTCTTCGCGGTGCTCGACGGCCTGAGCTCCGCGGCGTTCGCGGTGGCCCTGGTCCAGGCGGTCGGAGCGGTCCTGTTGATCGCCAACATGGTTCAGGTCGCGGCGTACACCAGAAGAACGGAGGTGGGCATCATGCGACTAGTGGGCGCAAGCCGCTGGTATACGCAGTTGCCGTTCCTGGTCGAGGCGATGCTCGCTGCGTTCATCGGCGTGGTGATCTCGATCGTGGGCCTGATCCTGGTGCGCGCGCTGTTCCTGGAGAAGGCGCTCGACCAGTTCTACCAAGCGAACCTGATCGCCAGGATCGACTACGCCGACATCCTCTACATCGCTCCGATCCTGCTCTTCACCGGCGTAGCGATGGCCGGGATCACCGGTTACGTCACCCTGCGGCTGTACGTGCGGCGCTAGCGGTGGCCAAGAAATCGGCCGCGGAGGTCAAGAAGAACCGCAACAATCAGGTCGTGGCCACCAATCGCAAGGCGCGGCACAACTATTCGATCCTCGACACCTATGAGGCTGGTGTCGCGCTGATGGGCACCGAGGTCAAGGCCCTGCGGGACGGGCAGGCGTCGCTGGCCGATGCGTTCGCGACCGTCGACGACGGCGAGATCTGGCTGCGCAACGTCCACATCCCCGAATATCACCACGGTTCCTGGACCAACCACGCTCCCCGGCGCAATCGAAAGCTGTTGCTGCACCGCAGCGAGATCGACAACCTGATCGGCAAGATCCGCGACGGTAACCTGTCGCTGGTGCCACTGTCGCTGTACTTCACCGACGGCAAGGTCAAGGTCGAACTCGCCTTGGCACGCGGCAAGCAGGCCCACGACAAGCGCCAGGATCTGGCCCGCCGTGACGCCGACCGCGAGATCACCCGCGAACTGGGCAGGCGCTCCAAAGGCATGACCTGATCGGCTCCCTGGCTGGCCCGGTCTTCGCCCTGGTGTCCGGCATCGGCTACGGGGTGAGCGACTTCGTCGGTGGGCTGGCGTCCCGGCAGGTGGCCGCGCTGCGGGTCGTCCTGGTGTCGTATCCCGTTGCGCTGGTGCTGCTTTCACTGCTGTCGTTCATGGTGGGCGGGCACGTGTCGACGCCCGCGATCGTGTGGGGGGCGCTGTGCGGCTTCAGTCAGGCGTTCGGGGTGTGGTGGTTCTACGCGGCTCTCGCCGAGGGGCCGATGTCGCTGGTGTCACCGCTGACCGCCGTCCTGGTCTCGGCCGTTCCGATCGTCGCGGGGGTCGCGTTTCTCGGGGAGCGGCCCGCTGGGCTGGCCTACGTCGGGATCGCGCTGGCGTTGATCTCGGTGGTGTTGGTGAGTCGTGAAGTGCGCGATGAGGATTCGACCCCGCACCGGTTCACCTCCAAGGTGGCATGGCTGACACTCGGCTCCGGGCTGGCGTTCGGCATGAACTTCGTGCTGATCCATCAGGCTCCCGTCGACGCCCGGCTCTGGCCGCTGGTCTTCGCGCGACTGTCGGCGAGCCTGGTGGTCGTCGTCATCGCCGTCGCCACTGGGAATCTGTCGGCCCCGTCGGGCGTGCCACTGCGGCTGGCGTTGGCGGCCGGAGTGCTGGACACCATCTCGAACGTCGCGATGCTGCTGGCTCTGCACGCATCGCTGCTGTCGCTGACGAGTGTGCTGATCTCGCTGTATCCGGCAGGCACGGTGGGCCTGGCGCTGCTGGTGCTCAAGGAAAGGGTGACGCGCTGGCAGGCTGCCGGGATGGTGCTCGCACTGGCGGCGATCGGGCTGATCGCCGCGGGCTGATCACTGCCTGGAATATCACGATCAAAACGGCGACGCTCAGCGGCGGTGGCGTCAACGCCGATGACATGTGGGGTCCGCAGTGTGGTCCGCCGTGGGTGGCGCACGACCCGACGGTGAACGTGGCGCGGCTCAAGGGCGTGGCCATCTACGCTGCCGCATCCGGCGGCGGGCGTGCCGATCCACTACGTGGGGGCTGTTCGGGTCCGAGATGCAGGAGTCCTGGAACACCACGATCGGGCCCGCGCTCGGCGCGTGATTCGACGGAGACCATTAATCGCTGGTCGTTGTCGTCCCGGTCTGTAGAATCGAACTTCCTGCCGACGTTCGGCGGGGGTGCGAGGGGCTGAACGGTTTCGACTTCGCGCATCGAATCAAGGGAAGCGTGCCGGTGCAGGCAAGAGACCACCGTAAGCGTCGTTGCAACCAATTAAGCGCCGATTCCAATCAGCGCGATTACGCTCTCGCTGCCTAAGCGAAGCTAATCCGTCAGACCGGGAGAGCCCTCGACCCGGACCCTGGCGTCATCTAGAGGGACCCACCCACGGGTTCGGTCGCGGGACCCGTGGGGACATCAAACAGCGACTGGGATCGTCATCCCGGCTTGTTCGCGTGAACGGGAGATCCAAGTAGAGACATAGCGAACTGCGCACGGAGAAGCCTCGAGGGAATGCCGTAGGACCCGGGTTCGATTCCCGGCAGCTCCACCGAAAAGATGCTGGTCAGGGCCACAAGCCCTGGCCAGTTTTCTTTTTCGTCAACATCTGTGGGTTTCGCTCGGTGATCTCGGCGCGCCGCTATCGGGTGAGCTCGTGGAGAAACTCTCCCGCGGCGTCGATGTAGGTGTCGACGTCGGTCTGGTCGATGGCGTACGAGACTGAGGGCCCGGCGCTGGCGATGGCGTCCCAGACGCCTCGGTTGAGCAGGAAAACCTTGCGGGCGTCGGCGAGCGGCAGGACGATCGAGGCGTAGCCTTGGGCGCCGTTTCGGGGGGCCTCTGGGGTGAGGCGGAACTGCAGACGTCCACCGAGCCGGTCGATGGTCCACGGCAGGCCCACGTTGTCGATCTCCCGCTGCAACCCGGTCTGCAGGCGCAGCCCCAATTCGTCGACGCGTTGCCCTGCCGCGGCGGTGAAGATCTCGGCGAGCCCAATGCGTGCCGCAGCCATGGCCAGCGCATTGGCGTAGAGGGTGCCCCCGATGGCCAGGCCGTGGGAGTCACCGGTGTCGACGAGCCCGGGATCGTGGTCGCCGTTGGCGTTGACGATGGCGGCGATGCTGTCGGTCATCCCGATCACGCCGATGGGGACACCGCCACCGATTCCCTTGCCGCCGGTCAGCATGTCCGGCTCGAGGCCGAAGACGGTGGTGCCGCCGCCGTGCACGGCGAACTGCACGTGGGTCTCGTCGACGATGAGCACGGCGCCGGCAGCGCGCACGTCGGTGTTGAGCGAGGCGACGAACTCGGGAGTGGGCAGGACGAGTCCGCAGTTGGTCAGCGCGGACTCGACGAGGACTGCGGCGATGTCACCGCGTGCGAGGCGAGCGCGCAGCGCGTCGGCGTCGTTGTAGGGCAGGACGTCGATGGTCTGAGCGGTGGCGGGGTCGAGTCCGCTGCCTTCGGCTTCCATGCCGCCGTTGTCATTTCGGGACCACAGCGTCTGGTCGAGATGGCCGTGGTACTTGCCGTCGAAGACGAGGACCGTCGATCGCCCGGTGGCCACGCGGGCAATGCGCAGCGCATCGGTGTTCGCCCCGGTCGCCGAAAGCGTGAACTGCCACTGCGGCAAGCCGAACCGCTCGGTGAGCAGTCGGCAGACCTCCAGGGCGTCGGTTGTCGGCAACAGGAAGTGGTTGCCAAGCACCGCTTGGTCGCTGATGGCTCGCACGATGGGTTCGGGTGCGAAACCCGCCGGCATCGCGAGATCGCAAGCGTTGAAGTCGAGGTAGGTGTTGCCGTCGAGATCGGTGAATCGTGAACCGGATCCGCTGACGGCCACGACGGGTGCGTGCCGGTAAAGCGAGCGCATCCACGCCATCGGGACCCCGCCAGGCATCGCACGCTCCGCATCGGCAAGCCATTGCGACGAGCGCGGGGTGCGCTCCCGGAAGGTCTCGAGCTCGCGGTCGAGCACCTCCCGGGCGCGTTGGAGCAGGGCGGGTTCGATGTGCGAATACTGCTGGTGGTTCACGGGGACCTCGTCTGTGAAAGCTGTCTCGACATCATGCTCCGTCGTGTGTAGCACTTACCGGTCGTCGAGTACGCGCGCTCGTTCTCCTCGCCCCGTCGCACGTCCTCCTCGGGGTGGGGCCCGCAACGCACGGATGTCCCGGCCGGCAATCGTGTTCACCTGGCCGAGGATCTGACCGATCGCACCGCGGCGACGACGTCGTCGATGTCGGGGATGTCGGCAGCGGTGACGGCACGGTGCTCGTAGACCACCCGGCCGTCGGTGTCGATGACGAAGGTTCCGCGGCCTTGCAGGACATCAGCTTTCACCGCCCCGATTCGACTGCCTGAGCGCAACGCTGCGATGAGTCTGGCCGGCGAGAAGGCGCCGTAGCGCCGGATCGAGAACCGCTCGATCTCCGCTGCGGCCTCCAGTTCCCGACGTGGGTCGCTGAGGCACTCGACGCCCAGGCTCCGCTCGGCGCAGGAGCGTGTGACGGTGTCGATGTCCTCTCGGTAGACGATGGCGATCCGTGCTCCGTACTCGCGGAACCGATCGCCCGCGCCGGCCAGATCTCGTGCGGCCTGCTGGCAGAACGGGCACCACGAGCGGTGAAACGCCAGCACCAGTGGGCCGTGGGTGATCAGGTCGGCGATGCGCACCGTCCCGGTGCGCGACACGACGGGGACGTCGATCGGGAAAAGGGCGCCGAGCTTCGAATCCATGATGGGGAGTCCTTCGATCAGACGATGTGAGCTGCTGCTCGGGTGATCAGTGCGCTGTTGTGCAGCGACCGTTACACCGCACGGACGATCATGGCCCCGCGGTGCTGCTTGGCACCGTCGTCGTCCGCCAGACCGATCAGGGTCGCCTGGATCGGCCAGGTCCAGGGGAACCGGACTCACTCGGCCGCCACGCCGAGGGCATGGAGGTAGTCGACGGGGGTGGATGAGAGGAGATCGGCTTGGCGTTCGGTTCCGCTGTGCCGAGAGTCATTGTCGGGGAGCGACTTCGACGACGTATGCAGCTCGGTCGGTGACGAGTTGCTCGGACTCGGATCTGGTGATGCCGCTGCGGACGTCGCCGGGGGAATGTTCGACGCGGGTGAGGTCGCGGTGCACCGTCGACCGCAGCTGCCAGGGCACGCTGGTCACCATGACGCCCGGTTCGAACAGCAGTCGGCCCTTCAGGCGTAGGGAGCTCTGGTTGTGCAGCACGTTCTCCCACCAGTGCCCCACCACGTACTCCGGGATGTAGATGTTGACGACGTCGCGCGGACCGTTGGCCAGCACCTGTTTGATGTATGCCACGACGGGGCGGGTGATCTCCCGATAGGGCGACTCGATGACCTTGAGCGGGGTGGCGTGCCCCAGGGACTCCCATTCGGCCAGGAGTTCGCGAGTGTCGGTGTCGTCGATGTTCACCGTCAACGCGGTCAGGGTGTCCGGCCGGGTGGCCTTGGCGAACAACAGTGCTCGTTGGGTGGCCTTGTGCCAGCTGGAGACGAGCAGGATGGCATGGACCCGACTCGGCAGTGTGGCGTCTTCGTCGAGTTCGACGCGCAATTCGGCCTTTGCCGCGGCGTAATGACGATGGATGCCCGCCATCATGACGCAGAGCACCGGGATCGCAATGACCACGAGATAGGCGCCGTGGGTGAACTTGGTGACCATGACCACCAGCAGGACGATGCCGGTGAGGCAGGCGCCGACGGCATTGATGGCCTTGGCGCGGTGAATTCTGCGTCGCTCGGCGGGGACGGTGGCGCCGATGAGTTCGCGGTTCCAGTGCCGCACCATGCCTGCTTGGCACAGGGTGAAGGAGGTGAACACTCCGACGATGTAGAGCTGGATCAGGTGGGTGGTCGATCCGTCGAACGCGACGATGAGGCCGCCTGCGATCACGGCGAGCAGGATGACGCCGTTGGAGAAGGCGAGCCGGTCGCCGCGGGTGTGCAGTTGGCGGGGCAGGTAACGGTCTTGCGCGAGAATGGAACTCAGTAGCGGGAATCCATTGAAGGCGGTGTTGGCTGCGAGGATCAGGATGAGCGCGGTGGCGGCCTGCAGGAAGAAGAACATGATGCTGTCGTTGCCGAAGACTGCCGCCGAGATCTGGGCGATGACCGTGCGTTGCGGGTCTCGGGCGCAGTCGCCCCTGAATCCGATCAGGTCGCAGGTGTTCTCGACCACCCTGGTGTGGGTGAGCATCGCCAGCGCGGTCACCCCGACGAACATGGTGATCGCCAAGATCCCCATGGCGCTCATGGTGCGAGCAGCGTTGAGCGACTTCGGCTTCCGGAAGGCGGGTACACCGTTGGAGATCGCCTCCACACCCGTCAGCGCCGTACAACCTGAAGAGAAGGCGCGCAGCATCAGCAGTGCGAGTGCGAGCGCGCTGAGTCCGACGCTCTCGGCGTGGATCCCGTAGTGCGCGCTCTCGGCTTGCGGTGCACCGCCGAGCAGGGTCTTGGTCAGGCCCATCACGATCATCACCATCACCCCGGCGACGAACGCATAGGTTGGGATGGCGAACGTCCGGCCGGATTCGCGCACTCCCCGGAGGTTCATCGCAGTCAGGGCCACGATGAATGCGACGTTCACGGCAACGCGGTGCGGGTTGAGTTCCGGGATGGCCGAGATGATGTTGTCGACTCCGGCCGCCACCGACACCGCCACCGTCATGACGTAGTCCACCAGCAGTGCCGCAGCCACCACCAGCCCGGCACGTGGGCCCACGTTCTTGGCCACCACCTCGTAGGATCCGCCCCCGCTGGGGTAGGCCCGCACCACCTGCCGATAGGACAGCACGACGACGGCGAGAAGGACCACCACGGCGGCCGCGACCCACGGCGCGAGGTGCAGATATGCCACGCCGCCCAGGGTGAGGATCAACAGGATCTCCTGCGTGGCGTAGGCGACCGACGACAGGGGATCGCTGGCGAAGACCGGGAGGGCGATCCACTTGGGCAGCAGGGTGTGGCCCATGGCATCGCTGCGGAAGGGGCGCCCGAGGAACACTCGTTTCAGCAACGACGTCGATGAAGACACAACCCGCGAGCCTAGTTTCGGTCCGGCCGGTCGGCGCTGGTCACGGGCGTATGGATTGTGTAAAAGTCTTGCGGATCAGCGTAAGGATCGCATCATCGGCCGCTCGGTACTCAGCCGAGTTCGGTTTCCTCGGTGTCGTCGCTCGCGGGATCGACGTCGTCGTGGGCTGAATTGGTCAGGTACTCGAGGACACCGGTGATGTCGAGGAGCCGATCGAGATACGCGGGCCGGGCGTCAAGGTGCAGTCGGACGCCGCCCGACTGCACGTGGGCGTGGATCTCGAGGAGCCCGGCGAGTCCCGCCGAGTCGCAGAACGTCAGCCCGGCGCAGTCGAGGTGCAGCGCGGCGAGAGTCGGATGCTCGTCGACCACGCGACGAACGGCCGCCACCGCCGATGGCGTGGTCAGGTAGTCGAGGTCCCCGGCCAGGCGCACAGTGGCCGAGGGCCGCGGCACATCGTGGTTCAGTGTCACGTTCACGTTCACGAGATCCGCCCGGGTGCGATGTCCATGTCGTTCAGCGCGGTGTGTGCGGACTGAAGGAGTGCCTGCGTGCGCGGAAAGTCTCGCAGTTGCGCGCCGATGAGGTCCAGACCGGGATGCAGGGACGCGGCGGGTACTCCGCGCGCCGTCAGGATGTCGGCGGTCCACGTGATGAAGTCGGTGAATTGCTCCGAGTCGCCGGTGTACAGGGCGGTGGCGAGGTAGTCCACGATGTGTGCGAGATCCTCCTGTGTGTGTTGGCGCTGCACGTCGGTGTAGACCCGCATCGCAGGAAAGCGCCGCTCGAGTTCCGACATGGTGACCTGTACCAGTTGCGCGGCCATGCCACCGACCATCGTGTACTCCTGGTCGGCCAGGTGCGGCAGGTCGTCGATCACCTGGTGCGTCGACAGCCGAGGAGTACGGGCGAAGCCCTCGCTCAGTCGCTGCGCCGCGGCGCGAGCGTCGGGAGCCCAGCCGTCGGCGCCGAGTAGTCGCGCATAGCGTCCGTCCCGTCCGAAGGCCGCACCACCCGCCAGGACCGGGATTCCGGCGGCCTGGCAGGCGGTGATCGCCGCGTGCGCGGTGGGCAAGCGAGTGGGGATGGAACAGGACAGCGCGACGGCGTCGGCGGCGTGCTGGTGCAGATGGGCGATCAAGTGCGGAGTGGGCACCTGAGCGCCCAGGAACTCGACCCCCCAACCGCGTAGCCGGAGGACCTCGGCGAGTAGCCGGGCCGGCAGCGCGTGCCATTCGCCGTCCACGCAGGCCACCACGACACGACCGGCGGTGGGCCCGGCGGTGCCGGCGGAACGGTGTGCGAGGGCGGCGATGACGCGGTCGTTGATCGCGGTGGCGGCGTGCTCCTGGGCGACGGTGAGCCGGTTGGCTGCCCACTCGGAGCCGATGCGGCGTTGGACGGGTGCGATCACCTCGAGCAGCACGTCCTCGGCGGGCATGCCGTCATCCACCGCCGCGAAAACCGTTGCCCCGGCAGCATATTCGTCGCCGTCGAGGACCGCGCCCCACAACCGCTCCCGGACCAGGTCGTGTTCGACCGTCGTCACCACCGTGGTGTCGGCTTCGCCACCGCTCACGCCGTGTACCGCCCCGCCGTATGGCCGTCGACGGCACTGAGGTGGGTGCGACGAGGCGAGGCGATGGCCACCACCGCCATGTCGTCGTGCATCCGCTGGCCCACCCACTGCGTCGCGAGCATCATCACCCTTTCGACGACGGCCTCTGGCGGCATGGCGTAGCACTCGGCGAGCGTGGCGAGGAGTCGATCTTCGCCGAAGATACCGTTGCCCAGAGGGCCTCCGCGTGCCTCGGAGATCCCGTCGGTGTAGAGCAGGCAGGTTTCGCCGGGCGCCAGCACGGTCTCGAACGAGCGGGCCTTGAAGTGGGGAAGCGCACCGACCAGGGTGCCGCGGGTGTCTGCTCTCTCGACCCGTCCGTCGCTCCGAACGATCAGCGGCGCAGGGTGCCCCGCACAGGTCAGGCGCAGTTTGATCAGACCATCGCGGCGTGCGACCGACGCCAACACCACCGTGGCGAATCGGCTGTTGTCCGCCGAGAGCAGGGCACTGTTGAGCAGGTTGAGCACGTTCTCGTGCTGATCGGCAAGGGGAGCCAGGGCGTGCAGGGTGTTGCGGATCTTGCCGGTCAGGACGGCGGCCTCCAGACCCTTGCCGCACACGTCACCCAGGACGACCAACGTTTCGTCCTCGGGCGTGAGGGCCGGATGCACGTCGTAGAAGTCTCCGCCGACCAGGTGGTGGTCCTCGGAGGCTCGATAGCCGCCTGCGAGTTCGAAGCCGTGCATGCGGTGCAGTTGAGGCGGCACCAGTTCGCGCATCAGCGTGTGGGTGATGGTGCGTTGTTCGGCGTAGAGCCGGGCTGCGGAGAGCGCGGCACCCGCACGCGCGGCGAACAGTCGGGCGAACAGCTCCTCGCCCTCGGTGAACGCCATGTGCGAGGTGCGCCGAAGCAGGACGAGTGCGCCCGCGGGGACGCCGTGCCCCGGCAGCGGGGTGATGACCACCGAACCCAGCGACCCGACGAGTTCCTCGGGCAGCAGCCATTCGGGTACCGCCGACGGGTCGATCCATCGCGACGGCACGGGCGGAAAGCCGCGCAGCGCCTCGCTCAAGCCGGGCACCGCCGACGGATCGGCGTCGACCTGCCAGTGCTTCACCCCTCGCTCGGGGTCGCCGCACACGACCGGCAGGCGGCCATCGCGGGCGGGGGCCACGACGACCGCGGCATCCGCCAGGTGCCGCGCTGCCAATTGAACGGTGGCCTCCATGCACCGGTCCACGTTCAGAGATGCCATCAGCACCGCGGACGCCTCGTCGAGGAACACCGCGCGCTCCCGCTCGAGCGCCAGTGCCCGTTGCGCCTCGTGAAGGGCCGGTTCGCTCCGTTCGAGGAGCCACCACGCGACGTCGCCACTCGGCAGCGGCGTGGGGTGTGCTTCGAGCGCACTGTCTCCGAGGGCCCCTGCAACGACCTGGCGAGGAGACGATGGCGACGTCAGGAGGCTGTCGTGGGCCTCGGCAAGCCACGGGGCCACCGAGTGCAGGTGCGTGCCCGTGGCGGCATCCGGAACCACGTCGAGGGTCGCCGCGCTCACCGTCAGTACCCGACCGGTGGGATCGACGACCAGCACGGGATGGGGGACGGGGGTCCAGTCGGCAGCGATGGTCGACTCGACGTCCGCGTCGTTGCCCATCGCAACCTCCTGGTACAGGCCACGCAGCCACCGCCGCGCGTGGGGAGCGGATGCCACATTTCTTGGGCCCGTCACCCACGTAGCGCCAAGGCTTTCCGGGGTGATTCCGCGCCACCCACTGTAATACGCAACCGTTCCCGCGGGCCCGGCTTGACGCCGTTGATCGCCGCCGCCGCGCGCACGGGGGAATGCTCGGTGATCTTCTACTCTTTGCTGCCGACGGCAGAGCCGGATCGATGAGGCGCGAAGCGAAACGAGTGGGTGTCAATCCTCGCCCAGCTCACGGGGTATCCACCGACGCGGGATTCCAGTAGATTCGGGACATGCTCCCTGCCCGTAGGCGTAGCCAGCAGCGAACTCTCGCGCGATCGACCGTCCGTTGGGCTGGTCTGGGTGCGTCGGCGCTGCTGCTGGCGACCGCCATTCCGGCAGTGCCCTTGGCCTCGGCCGCGGACTGCGCCGATGCCGAGGTCGTCTTCGCCCGCGGCACCGACGAGCCGCCCGGTCTCGGCCGGGTCGGGGACGCCCTCCTCGACTCGCTGCGCAAGCAGGCACCCGGCCTGAACATCGGCTCGTACGCGGTGGACTACAAGGCCACCAAGTCGCAGCTGCACGACGGCGACGGGGCCAAGGACGCGATCGCCCACATCAAGTCCATGGCCTCGAGCTGCCCGGACACCAAGATCGTGCTGGGTGGCTATTCGCAGGGCGCGGACGTCGTGAACATCGTCGCCGGCAATCCCATCGTCGGGATCGCGTGGGGCGATGCACTCCCGTCCTCGTTTGCCGGCAACGTCGCAGCGATCGCCACCTTCGGGAACGTGGCGAACCGGGTGGGGACCAAGCTGCCGTCCGAGTCTGCGATGTTCGCCGGTAGGGGGATCGACCTCTGCAATCCGATGGACCCGATCTGTCACGCCGGTCCCGGCAACGAGTGGAGTGGCCACACCGAGGGCTACGTCCCCGTGTACACCACGCAGGCAGCGGCGTTCGTGGCATCGAAGTTGTTGGCGGGTACCGGCCAGGCGGTGCCGGGCTTCGGGCCTCCGGACAGCTACGGCCCGTATGGCGGATCGACGACACCGTCCTATGACCCGTCGAACTCCACGCACGGCCCGCTGCCCGGCCCTGCACCCTCCACACCGGGTGATGGCGGCCAGACACCGCTACCCGTCCCGTCGAACCCGACGTCCCCGGACATCGGCTACCTCTAGACCCGGCTGACCGCTTCGCGTAGCACCCGGTCGAGATTGCTCAGCGCCCTGATCGCGCCGCGCACGGGCCCCGGCGGAATGTCCGCGGACTGCGTAACGTCCAAGATCATTGTCTCCGTGGACTTTTCCGGTGGGTCGACGTCTTCGCCTGCGACCACCTTCTTCACCCTGCCGATGGTTCCGCAGACGTGGTCGGCCGCATTTCGCAGGGCGGCGGCGGTGGCGTCCGGGGGAGCGGACTCGGGATCGGCCCTCGCCGCGTTCACCCCGGCGCGGGCCAGTGCGTGCGCCGACCGGTTGCTCACCTGCAGCGCGCGCAGCAGCCGCCGGACGCCACGCCTGCTGCGCACCTCGGGTCCGATCTGCAGCGGTTTGCCCGCCGTGACCGCGTCCTGAAGGGCGTTGTCGAGCCTGCGGGTCTCGGCGACGAGCTCGGTGTCCCCGCCCGGAGCCACGACGGAATCGATACCGGCGCCGATCAATTCGGTCATCTCGTCGAGGTAGGCCGTCACCTTCGCGACGAACGTGCTTCGCGTCCCCGTGGAGAAGATGAAGTACGCCGACGCGATGCCGACGAGGCCGCCCGCCGCCGTCTCGGCGATGCGCAGTTCGAGCACGTGCACGCTGAAGTCACCGAGCAGGCCGTAGAGCATCGCCAGCAGGACGGTGACGAAGAACGTCAGCCACGCGTAGGCGACGGTCACCAGATAGAAGGCGCAGAAGACGCAGATCACCAACAGGATGATCTGCACCGGGGGATGGTTCCCGACCAGCGCGCTGAGCAGCACGCCCGCGACGACCCCGGCGATGGTGCCGACGATCCGGTGGCCGGCCCGCGTCAGGATCTCGCCGCGCGTCGACACGCCGGTGAACACCAGGAACGCCGTCAGCACGGCCCAGTACCAGCGATCCGGTGAGATCAGCTCGCCGAGGACGGTGGCCGCGCTGGTCGCCACCGCGACCTGGATGGCGGCCTTGGTGCTCGCATTCATCCCGGACTTCGGCTCGTCGGCGGACGGCTCCGGTTCGGGCGCGGGGGCGTCGGTGGTTCCGAGCGCGTTGGTGGTGATGTGGTGAATTGCCAAGTGCGCCTGGACGACGCGGTATGCGACCACCGTCGCGATGCCCTCGGAGACTGCCAGGTCGGCGCGGTCCGCGGCCGCCGCGGCGTGCTTGCGGGCGACGCGGAGCTCGTCCTCGGAGGGATGGTGCGCAAGACAGACCCGGACCGCCGCGACGGCCTCGACCAGGCCCTCGGGCCACGCCTCGGGTTCCAGCGGCCAGACCAGGCTGGCCAGCTGCTCCATGGAGATCTGCGCGTCGAACACCCGCATCGCCAGATCCTCGCTGGTGACGCTCAACGACCGCGCCGCGTCGTGGCGGTCCAGCCAGTCGTCGATCATCAGCGCGGTCTCGCCGAGCCGGTCCAGGCGTCGGCGCAGGGTGGTCAGGTCGTACTCGGCCCGATTCGTCGCCACGTCGAGGACCGCGGTCGACGACGTGCGGAGCGCCCGGACCAGGCGGCGGACCTCGACCCTCGGCCGGTCGGGGAAGACGACCGTCCGCACGAACAGCGACGCGCCGAGCCCGACGACGATCGCCGCGCCGAGGATCGGTATCTGCGAGGGCGAGGCCCGCAGGAAGAGCGCGAAGAAGTAGCAGATGAAGGCCAGCATGCCGAGCGCGTTTCCGCGAGGGCCGAAGCGGCGGACCCATACCGCGCCGAACAGCACCACGATGAACCCGACGTCGGCGACCTTGCCGAACTGGGACAGGAACGAGGCAAGGGTGACGGCGCCGATGGCGGGAAAGAACAGCAGCAGGGTCGTGACGACCCTGCTGCGCTGCTGCTTGTCCTTGACCGCCGCCGACGACTGCATGGCGGCAATCGTGCCCAGCATCGCCACCGTGATCGGCTGGTTGGTTGCCCGGGTGAACGCGAGCAGTGCGGCCATGGCCAGGACGAGCGACAGCGTCGTCGTCGCGGCACTGCGCAGACGCAACCGACCGGGATCGGAGTCGACGAGGAATCGCCGTGCCGTCCCCCTCGTCGCTGCCAGTTGCATCGCTCGATTGTGCGTCACCGCGCTTTGATACCCGGCCATCCGGGGCGGCTAGGATCCCGCCTCATGCCGACGTCCCTGGGAACCGTCACCGAGCCGAGCCGCGAGATCGACGTCATCCACGAGACCGACGTGCTGGTCGTCGGGTCGGGGCCGGGTGGCCTCGCCGCCGCCATCGCCGCGGCGCGTACCGGCGTGGAGGTGGCTCTCGTCGAACGGTTCGGCTGCTTCGGGGGCAACATCACCGCGGTCGGCGTCGAGGGCTTTGCCTGGTACCGCCACGAGCGGACCGTCGAGGCGGGCGGCATCGGTTGGGAATTCGAGCAGCGGGCCAAGGCGATGGGCGCCGCGGTACCCGAAAGTCAGTCGCTGTCCTACGAACTCGACTCCGAGGGCTTCAAGCTCGTCGCCGATCGACTGGTCGAGGAGGCAGGCATCCACGCGATGCTGCACCGCCAGTTCGTCGCCCCGCTGATGGACGGCGACACCATCGCCGGCATCGTCACGGAGTCCAAGGCGGGCCGGGAGGCGATCCTGGCCAAGCGGGTCGTCGACGCGACCGGCGACGCCGACGTGGCGACGCGGGCGGGCGCGCCGACGCACCGGACGCCGGTCGAGGACATGATGGCGGCGTCGGTGATGTTCCACCTCGCGGGTGTCGACAAGGCAGCGTTCCTGCAGGGCGTCGCCGACGACCCGCAGACCTACCGGGATTGGGCCGCAGGCGAATTCGCCGCCGACGAGATCGACGAGAAGGACGCCGACCGCTACTCGCCGTACCTCGAGAAGCCGTTCGCCAAGGCCATCGCCGACGGGATGCTGCCTGCCGCACTGAACACCATCGGCGGGACGTGGGGCGCGATGCACGACACCGGCGAGCTGACCTACATGAACCTGGTGCACCTCAGCGGCTGCGACGGCACCGACCCCGACAGCCTCACGCGCTTCGAGATCGAGGGACGACGACAGGCAATGCTTGCGATCGAGGCGTTGCGCCGCTACACGCCCGGCTGTGAAACCGCGCGGCTGCGCAACTTCGGCATGACCATCGGCATCCGAGACACCCGCAAGATCGACGCCGTCTACAACATGACCGAACACGACGTGCGCGAGCAGGGCCGGTTCGACGACAGCATCGGCATCTATCCCGAGTTCATCGACGGTTACGGAGTTCTCGTGCTCCCGACGACCGGGCGGTATCTGCAGATTCCCTACCGGTCGCTGCTGCCCAAGTCCGTGCGCAACCTGATCGTCGCGGGGCGCGCGACCGGTGGCGACCGGATCGCGCACGCGGCGACGAGGAACATGTCGTGCTGCGCCGTGAGCGGCCAGGGCGCGGGTGTGGCGGCTGCGCTGTCCGTCCGTGCGGACCGGTCCCTCGAGGACGTCGACGTCGCCGCGGTCCAGGCGGAGCTGGTTCGCCAGGACGTCCGGATCGCCTGACGTCAGTGGCCGTTCGCGGCCTCGTGCAGCGCGCGGGCGGCCTTGCGCGTCGTCGGCTCCGGCCAGCGGTCGGGCACGTGCAGCGTGAGTGCGTACCGCGTGCCGGGCACCGGGCAGGCGAGCTGGCGTCCCGTGTGCGGTGACAGCGACTCGTAGACCTTGCGCTGGCGCGGGAGCCGCAGCGCCAGGCACTCCCGCACGTCGTCGTCGGTCAGGCCGAGGTGCGCCGCCGCGGCGGTGACGACCTCGGCTGCGGTGTCGGGCGGCATCGACGACAGGATGGCTGCGGCGCCCGCGCAGGTGGCCGCGGCCACGCGCTGGCCGGGCCGGGGTGTCAGCGGAAGCGGCAGCCTGCCGAGGTGGACGTCGACGAACGCGACCTGGTTGCCGAACAACCGCACCAGCGAGATGGTGTGCCCGTCGAGGTCGGGTTTCGCGCAGGCCCGAAAGAGGTTGTGCACCAAGCCGTCCGGGTCGGAGAGCTCGGACCACCGCGCTCCGGTGTGTAGACCGCCGCCCGCACCCCGCCCGACGAACCCGACGTCCTCCATGGTGTCGAGCAGATCGGCGATCGAGCTCTTGGGCAGCCCGAGTGCGCCGATGAGTGCGGCAGGTGTGTTCGCCGCGCCAGAGGCGACGGCGTCGATGACGCGGACGCCGCGGTGCACGGCGGGAGTGCGCGGGCCGGTCATCCCCATGGTTCGTATCTCGCGGCGTTGTGCGCATCGATCAGTCGTGGCGCGAGGTAGCGGGACGGTCGGGCGAGGCGCGCGCCGCTGTGCAGGGCGATGCCGAAGTCCATCGCCGCCCGCACCAGCGCGGCCGGGTCCTGGGTGGCGGTGGCGATGATCGGTCCGTCCGCCCGGATCTCCTCGACGGCCCCCTTGGCCCCGTCGACGCCGACGATCGGCACGTGCAGGCGGCGGCTGCGCAGCACGCGCGAGATGCCGATCGCGATCTGGTCGTTCGCGGCGAAGAAGCCGTCGATCGCATCGTGGGCCGCGAGGATCTCCTTGGCGGCCCGCTGGCCCGACCCGGCGTCCAGTTCGCCATAGCTGATGGCGGCCACCTGCAGTCCGGCGTGCGGGGCGATGGCCGCGCGGAACCCGGCGATGCGGTCGGAGTTGGCCGTGATCGGTATGCCGCCGACCACGGCGACGCGGCCGCGGCCGCCGAGCGCGGTCGCCAGCGCCGACCCGGCGAGGAAGCCGGCCTTGGTGTTGTCGGTCGCGACCACTGCGTCGGCGCCGCTGACGGCAGAACCGAGGGCGACGACGGGGATGCGGGCGGCGCGGGCGCGGGCGCACGCCTCCTCGAGACCCTCGGTCGCCACCGGCTCAATGATGATGAGATCGACTCCGGCGCTGACGAATTCGAGGATCTGCCGCGATTGGCTCGCCCTGTTCTCGCGGGCCGTGTGCACGTGCAGCTGGACGTCGAGCCGGTCGGCCTCGGCGTGCAGCGCCCTGATCTCGGCGAGGAAGAAGGCCTCGTCGACCGGGTAGCTGAAGCCGATGTGGTTGATCGGCCAGCTCAGGGCCCGTGCCGTCGACGCAAGCTCGAAGACGCGGGAGCCGAGTGCGTAAGTGCCGTCGACGCCCCTCGCCAGCAGGCTTTCGTCGGTCAGCGCGTGGCAGATGCCCATGACGCTGCTCTTCGGAAACCCCGTCAATTCGGTTAGCTGGGCCAGGCTCAGCGGCAGGCCGGCATCGCTCACGGCCTGCAGGACCGCAGCCGCACGCGTCAGGGCGGGCACGCGTCCGCGGCGTGCGGGCGCGTCGTCTTCGCCGACCGCGTGGTCCGCCATCCGACTGAGCGTAGTGGATGGCCCATCGCCGAAGACCGCAACGCCGCATGGTCTTTCGCGCCGCACCCTGCCTCACTACGCGTGGTCGACGTTGTTGACAAGCTCACAGCGGGGTGCTTACTGTGTGTTTCATCACTCGACGCTGAGTTCGATATATGAAACGGACCTGTCGAGTGTCCGCCTGCCCGGGGACCGTCTCGGGCGAGGTGAGCGAGTCGACGTCGACCGGGCGTGGACGCGCGCTTCCGAGCCCAGGCCGAAGGATGAAGTCGATGGCGATCTCCCAACGTTTCGTCGGAGCGATCAGCGTGGTGGTGGCCATCGCGATGGTCACCGGCGGGTGCACCAAGAAGAACGACACCGCCACCTCGGCGTCCGGTGGGGCCAGTTCGTCGCAGAGCGCGGGTGCCTCCGGCGGCAAGATCAAGGTCGCCTTCGTGCCGAAGCTGCAGGGTTCGCCCTACTTCGAGGCCATGGACACGGGTGCCAAGCAGGCGGCCGCTGACCTCGGCGACGTCGAGTGGCTCTACCAGGGCCCCACCTCGGCCGACGCCGCGGCTCAGGCGCAGATCGTCCGCTCCTTCATCCAGCAGAAGGTCGACGTGCTCGTCGTCGCGCCGAACGATCCCGACTCGATGGCGCCACTGATGAAGCAGGCACAGGACGCGGGCATCAAGGTGCTCACCGCCGATACCGACGCCCCGAATTCGGTGCGCGAGGCGTTCGTCAACCAGGCCACCGCCGAGGGCATCGGCAACACCACCGCCGAGACGCTCATGAAGGCGATGGGCGGAAAGGGCAAGTGGGCGATCGTGTCCTGCGGTGAGACCGCGGAGAACCTGAACTCGTGGATCGCTGCGGAGAAGGCCTACGTGTCCTCGAAGTATCCGGAGGCCGAACTGGTCGACGTGGTGTACTCCGGTGAGGATCAGGCAAAGGGCACCCAGATGGCCACCGATCTCATGAGTGCGCACCCGGACCTCAAGGGTCTGGTGGGCCAGTGCACCACGTCCGCGGTCGGCGTTGCGCAGGCCGTCAAGGACGCGGGCAAGATCGGCCAGGTCTACACCGTCGGCGTCGGCACGCCGAAGTCGATGGCGCCCTACCTGGCCGACGGCTCGTCGTCGGGATCGATCCTGTGGAACGTGGCCAATCTCGGTTACCTGACGGCATGGGCCGGTGAGCAACTCGCGACCGGCAAGACGTTCCAGCCCACCAACAAGGTCAACGACCAGATGTCCGCCATCAAGTGGGACGAGGCGAGCAAGACCCTGGTGCTCGGCGACCCGCTGTTGATCACCACCGAGAACGTCGGCCAGTTCAACTACTGAGACGGTCATGCCGCAGCAGCCGCGACTGACCCTCGGAGGGGTCGTCAAGAGCTACGGCGCGGTGCAGGCAATCAGGCACGCGGACTTCGAGATTGCGCCGGGCCAGGTGCACGCGCTGGTCGGTGAGAACGGGGCGGGCAAGTCCACGCTGATCAAGATCATCTCGGGTGCCACCGTGCCGGACGCCGGCACCATCAGCTACGACGGTGCGCCGGTCTCGATCACGTCGACGCTCGACGCGATCTCGCTCGGCATCGCCACGGTGTACCAGGAGCCACAGCTGTTCAGTGAGCTCACCGTCGCCGAGAACGTGTTCATGGGGCGTGAACTGGTCTCGCGGGGGCGGGTCGACTGGGCCGCCCAGAACGAGAGGGTCGTCGGGCTTCTCGATGCGCTCGATCTGCCCGCCAAGCTCGCCACGGCGACTCGGCAGCCTGTCGGTCGCCACCCAGCAGCAGGTGTCGATCGCGAAGGCATTGGCGGGCAAGTGCGGCGTGCTGATCCTCGACGAGCCGTCAGCGATCCTGACCGACGCCGAGATCGAGGTGCTGTTCGGCATCATCCGGAGGCTGGCCGACGACGGCGTCGCGATCATCTACATCTCGCACCGGCTCGACGAGGTCGTCAAGATCGCCGATCAGGTCACCGTGATGCGCGACGGCAGCACCATCGGCACGTATCCGATCGCCGAGATGACGGTCCGAAGGATGGCCGAACTCATGGTGGGAGAGGCGCTTTCCGAACAGTCGGGGCCGCGCGCGGTGCCGACGGGCGAGCCCGTGCTGGAACTGAAGTCCCTCGCCAGGGCAGGCTCGTTTCACGACGTGAGCCTGCAGCTTCGCTCCGGCGAGATCCTCGGCCTCTACGGGCTGGTGGGCTCGGGCGTCGCCGAGATCGCCGAGTGCATCCACGGTCTCGCCAGGACCACGGCCGGCGAGATCGTCGTCGAGGGGCGTGCCGTCGCGCCACGCACGCCGCGGGAGGCGGCCGCGGCCGGGATCGCGCTGCTGCCCGCCAACCGCAAGACCGAGGGGATGTTCTCGTTCCAGTCGATCGCCTTCAACGTGTCGATCGGCCACCTTCGCAAGCTGTCCCTCGGCAGGGCGTTCGTCGACCGGCGGCGTGAACGCAGCGTGGTCAAGGATCTGATGAAGCGGTTGGCCGTTCGCGCATCCGACGAGAACCAGGCGGTGGGAACACTTTCCGGCGGCAACGCCCAGAAGGTGATGCTGGCGCGTCAGCTGGTCGAGCGACCCAAACTGCTGCTGTTGGCCGAGCCGACCCAGGGGGTGGACATCGGCGCGAAGGAGGAGATCCACCGCATCATCGCCAATCTTGCCGACAACGGCACGGCCGTCCTCGTCGCCACCTCCGATCTCCAAGAGGCCCTGCGCATCACCGACCGGTTGCTGGTCGTGCGGACCGGCGCCATTGCGGCGGAGTTCGGTCCCGACGCCCGACAGGTGGACGTACTGGCGGCCGCGGCGGGGGACAGGGAAGGGACGGCGAGCGCGTGACGACCACGGTCGACCCCAACGCGGCACCGAGTGCGGCGCCGATCACGACCCGCGGCCGGGTCCTGCCCCCGCCGGTGACACCGGCCGAGATCGCCCTCGTCGCCGTGCTGATCGTGCTGTGGGTCGCGTTGTTCTTCGCCACGCCTGCGTTTCTCAGCGCCGGGTCGATCATCCCGCTTCTCGTCGAGGTGTCGCCGGTCGCGCTGATCGGCATCGGCATGACGTTCGTGATCATCACCGGCGGCATCGACGTCTCCGTCGGCGGCGCGATCATGGTGTGCTCGGTCATCACCGCGAAGCTGATGCGCGACCAGGGCCTGCCCGTCCTCGCCTGTCTGGCCGTGGCCATCGTGACGGGTGCGGTCCTCGGCCTCGTCAACGGAGCGCTGATCGCCTACGGTCGGGTGCACGCCATCATCATCACCTTCGGTACGGCGAATCTCTTTCTCTTCGTTGGCCTTCAGATCTTCAACTCGCAGCCGGTGAGCGGCATGCCCAACACGCTGGCGTGGTTCGGCCGCGGGATGGACGGCCGCACGTTCGACGTACCGCACAGCTTCGCGATCACCGTCGTGCTCGCCGCCATGGCGTGGTGGTATCTGCGGCACACGCCGGGTGGGCGTCACTTCTTCGGCGTCGGCGGCGATCCGGTGGCGGCCCGATTGGCGGGTATCAGGGTGCAGCGCCGCATCCTGATCGCGTACGTCATCACCGGTCTGCTCGTCGGGCTGGCGTCGATCTTCACCCTCGCCAAGGGCACGTCCAGCCTCGATCAGTCGGTGGGGTCGGGTCAGGAACTCGCGGTCATCGCCGCCGTCGTCATCGGTGGCACGTCGATCATGGGCGGGCGTGGCTCGGTGCTGGGCACGGTCCTGGGTGCCCTGCTGGTCCAGACCGTGAAATCCGGTGTCACCCAGCTCGGTTGGCCATCTCAGCTGTCGGACCTCTTCGTCGGGATCTTCATCGTGGTCGCGGTGGGCACCGATCTGGTTCGTCGACGGGCGAGGAGGGAACCGTGAGCGTCGAGGCGACCGCGCCGGCGGCGCCCAAGTCCGCCCGCAGCCGGATCGACCGTGCCGTCGAAGCCGTCCTCACCCAGCGGATCGTGCTGCTCGCGGTGCTGATCGTCGTGGTGGTCGCGTGGCTGATGTACTTGAGCGCCAACGGTTATCTATCGGGAGACTACGACTTCGACTACATGTCGTCGACGCTCATCGACGCGGTTCCGTTGGCGCTGCTGGGGTTCGCCGAACTCCTCGTCATCGTGTCAGGCCGGGGCGGCATCGACCTCTCCGTGGGCGCCATGGTGTCACTGGTCGGGATGGTATTCGGCTTCGCGTACGGCACGTGGGGCTGGCCCCTGTTCGCGGCCGTCCTGCTGGCGGTGGTCATGGGCGCCGTACTGGGTGCGATCAACGGATTCCTGGTGGCGCGCATCGGCTTTCCCGCACTGATCGCGACGCTGGCCACCTATTACGCCTACAAGTCCATTGCGCTGGTGATCAACGACCAGAAGCCGATCAACAGCGCGCAGATCCAGGAGCTGTACACGCTGACCCGCTCGGTCAACATCCCGGTCATCGGCGACTACCTCCCCAACGTGCCGCTCGGCGTGTTCACGTTCCTGATCCCCGTGCTGCTGGTGTTGTGGCTCGCGCTGGAGCGTGGCACCTTCGGACGGCGGCTCTACGCGGTGGGCACGAACGACGTCGCGGCGCGCTGGGCCGGCGTCGACGTGCCCGGCACCAGGATGCGCGCCTACGTGATCGCCGGCATTCTCTCCGGTTTGGTGGCGGTGTACATCACCGCGGAATTCGCCTCGGCCCGACCGGATTCCGGTACCGCCGGCAACGGGCTCGCCCTGCCCGCGATCACCATCGCCGTACTGGGCGGCGTGGCGATCACCGGCGGGATCGGGCGGCTGGCAGGCGTGCTGCTCGCGACGCTGCTGATCGTGTGGCTCAATGCCGGAATCATCCTGTACTTCGAAGGCAATACGGGCACGCAGTTCCAATTGCTGGCTCTCGGCGTGGTTCTCATCATGGCCGCGCTGCTCAACGGGTTGACCACACGAAGATTCCGCGGCGGCGACTGACCGCACGAAGACAAGGAAGCGCATGACTGTTCTCGACGCATTCTCGCTGACCGGCAAGCGCGCCCTGGTGACCGGTGGCAACCGCGGTCTCGGGTTGGCGTTCGTCCGCGGGCTGGCCGAGGCGGGCGCCGACGTGGCGTTCGTCTCGCGCGACGCCGACCGCAACGCCGCCGCCGTCGCGACCCTGGCTGCCGACGGCCTCGAGGTGCGCGCCTTCGAGGTGGACGTCACCGGGCAGGACGGACCCGATCAGGCCATCGACGGCGCCGTCGAGCGACTCGGCGGTCTCGACCTGCTGCTCAACAACGCCGGCCTGGCCATCCACAAACCCGCGCTGGAGATCAGCGACGACGAATGGGATCTCGTCTTCGACGTCAACACGCGGTCGCTGTGGCGGCTGAGCCAGCGGGCGGGCGCGTACATGAAAGACCATGGCGGCGGCAACATCCTCAACGTCGGCTCGATCAGCTCGCTCATCGTCAACCGGCCGCAGTGGCAGCCGTCGTACAACGCGTCGAAGGCCGCCGTGCACCAGCTGACGAAGTCGCTGGCCGCCGAGTGGGCGCCGTACGGTATTCGCGTCAACGCCATCGCACCGGGTTACGTCAAGACCGAGATGGCCCCCGTCGACCGACCGGAGTTCCGGCAGCACTGGATCGAGGACGCTCCGATGAAGCGGTACGCGCTACCCGAGGAGATCGCGCCCACCGTCGTCTACATGGCTTCGGACGCCTCGGCCTTCATGACCGGGTCGGTGGTCGTCATCGACGGCGGGTACACCATCCACTGACCGACCACCGACCGCCGGGTCAGCTGACGGCCTTGGCCCAGTTGGTTCCCAGGTAGTCCGCGTTCTTCTTGCTTTGCGCGTCGGTCGGCACCACCGGGGTGCCCTGCACCGCGGGCAGCGCGGCCAGCGCGGCCTTGTCGACGGTGCCCGCCTTCTCCATCGCGTCGGCGCGGACGGGGCGGGCGAGTCCCTTCAGGAACAGGTTCTGGCCCTCGTCGCTGTAGAGGAACTCCTGCCACAGGCGCGCGGCGGCGGGGTGCGGGCCGTCCTTGTTGATCGCCTGGAAGTAGTAACCGCCGACCAGTGCGTTGGACGGGACGAACACCTTCCAGGTGGGGACCTTCTTGGTCTCCGCGGCGTTCAGGTAGTCCCAGTCGACGACGACGGGGGTCTGGCCGGACTCGATGGTGGCCGGCGTCGGGTCGACGGGCACGAAGTTGCCCGCCGCGTTCAGCTTCCCGAAGAAGTCGACGCCCGCGCTGATGTCGTCGACCGAACCGCCGTTGGCGATCGCGGCCATCAGCACGCCGTTCGCGGCGGCGCTCGCGGTGGTGGGGTCACCGTTGAGCGCGACCTTGCCCTTGAACTCCGGCTTCATCAGGTCGTTGACGCCGGTCACCTCGGGGACCTTGGCCGAGTCGTAGCCGATCGACATGTAGCCGCCGTAGTCGTTGACCCAGGTTCCGTTGGGATCCTTGAACTGGGCCGGAATGTCCTCGAAGGTCGCCACCTTGTAGGGCGCGAACAGCGCGGTGTTGGCCAGGGCGATCGCCTGGCCGAGGTCGAAGACGTCGGGCGCGGTGCTCTTGCCCTTCTGCTGGTTGGCGGCGTTGATCTCGTCCTGGCTGTTGGCGTCGGGCTGCGCGGAGGTGACCTTGATGCCGTACTTCGAGGAGAAGGTGTCGATGATCTCCTTGTAGTTGGCCCAATCAGGCGGCAGCGCAATCACATTCAGCGCGCCCTCGGCCTTGGCGGCCTTGACCAGGCCGTCCATCCCGCCGAAGTCGGCGGCCGAGGTGGCGGCGGACGCGTTCACGCCGGACTCGGTCTGGCCGCCCGCGTCCTTCTTCTCGGGGGGCGCGCACGCCACCAGCCCGACGACGACGAGGGCGGACGCGGCGGCTGCGATGAGCCGGGATGTGGTCATGACCGAACCTTCCGATGGCAGAAACCGATTGCCGGTTGGCGGGGAGATGATCTATCGAACTTGGCTTTGGAACACTATCGCGACATCCGGTCGGTGGCAGTGGGTTCACGCCAACCGGGCCGGGTCGAGCCGACCTGACCCACTGTGGGCGATTCGGGGGTCAGCGCTCCCGAAGGACGGCGAATGCGCGGCGCACCAGCTCGGCCAGCGGCGGGGCATCCGGTGCGCCGTCGACTCTCAGCTGCCAGTCGCGGATGCCCGCGCTGCGCATCGCCGCAACCGCCGTGCGGGCCAGCACCTGGTCGGCGAAGACGGCGTCGGGGTCGGCGATGCCCGGTCGTCGGCCGGTGAGGGCATCGGCGACCACCTGCTCGAAATGCAGCAGCAGTCCGGGGGCGGCGTTGACCAACCGACCGGCGGGCGGTCCGTTGAGGAACAGCAGGGACACGTTGGGCCGGGCGGTGTCCCAGAGGGCACCGCCGAGCGTCGCGATCGCGTTCTCGACGGCCTCCAGCGGCGCCTCGTCGAGCGGGCGATCGCGGATCGCGTCCCCGAAACTGGGCAGCCAGGCCCGGATGTCGTCGACGAGGAGCGCCTCCTTACCGGGGAAGTAGCGGAAGAAGGTCCGTTCGGTTACTCCCGCGGCATCGGCGATCTCACGGACCGTCGTCGCGGCGAAGCCCCGCGCATCGAACAGCGCGTTCGCGGCTGCCTGGATGGCGCTCCGGGTCGCGTTCTTGTGCGCCTCGCGCTTGCCGACGTCCGCCGTCACGAGAGCAACTATGACAGGGGTGCCAGAAGAAAGTTGTCATGACTGACACCTTCTCCTAATCTGTCAGTTATGACAGAATTTGCAGGCGTCGTCGCAGAGGACATCAGGGACTCGACGCCGGATTGGTCGGCCTACCGCGCAACCACGGCCCCGGACGGTGCGCCCAATGTCCTGTACCTGCTGTGGGATGACACCGGCATCGCGACGTGGGACTGCTTCGGGGGACTCGTCGACATGCCCAACATCGCGCGCGTCGCTGACCGTGGCACGAGGCTGTCGCAGTTTCACACCACGGCCCTGTGTTCGCCGACCCGCGCATCGCTGCTCACCGGGCGCAACGCGACGACCGTCGGCATGGCGTCGGTCGAGAACATGGCGCAGGGCTTTCCCGGCCACAACGGACGAATCCCGGGGCAGACGGCGCTGATCTCCGAGGTCCTCTCCGAGCGTGGCTGGTCGACGTATGCGGTCGGCAAGTGGCACCTGGCTCCCATGGAGGAGTGCCACGCGGCGGGCTCGCGCCAGCACTGGCCCCTCGGCCGCGGCTTCGACCGCTTCTACGGATTCCTCGACGGGTTGACCGACCAGTGGTACCCGAGCCTCGTCAGCGACAACCGTCCGATCGACCCGCCCGCCACGCCGGAGCAGGGCTACCACCTGTCGAAGGACCTGGCGGACAACGCCATCGCGTTTCTTCGCGACCATCGATCCGCGGCTCCTGACAAGCCGTGGTTCATGTACTTCTGTCCGGGCGCAGGCCATTCACCCCACCAGGTGGCGCCCGAGTGGGCCGATGCGTACCGCGGTCGCTTCGACATGGGATACGAGCGGTACCGCGAGATCGCGCTGGCCAACCAGAAGAAGCTTGGTCTGGTGCCCGCCGACGTCGAGCTGTCGCCGATGAACCCGTACGTCGACGACACGAGTGCCGACGGGTTGCCGTGGCCCGAGCTCGACAGGGTCAGGCCCTGGGACTCGCTGTCCGACGACGAGAAGCGCGTGTCCAGTCGGATGGCCGAGGTCTTCGCCGGGTTCCTCACCTACACCGATGCGCAGATCGGAAGGGTGCTCGACCATCTCGAGGAGACGGGTCAGCTGGACGACACCGTCGTGGTCGTCATGTCGGACAACGGCGCCAGCGGCGAGGGCGGTCCGTCGGGGGCCGTGCACGAGTGGCGCGCGTTCACCGGTGATGCCGGCGCCGACGAGGCGATGCGGCTCTACGACGAGCTCGGCGGCCCTGGTACGACGATGAACTACTCCAATGGCTGGGCCATGGCCTTCAACACCCCGTACAAGCTCTTCAAGAGATACGCCTCGCACGAGGGCGGCATCGCCGACCCGTGCGTCATCTCATGGCCCACGGGGCTCTCCGCGCGCGGTGAGGTCCGCGACCACTACGCCCACGTCAGCGACGTCACCCCGACGGTGTACGACCTGCTCGGCATCGAAGCGCCCCGCACCGTCAAGGGTATCGTGCAGGACCCGTTGGAGGGCACCAGCTTCCGCGCGGCGCTGGCGGATCCGTCGGCCGACACCGGCAAGAGGACGCAGTTCTACTCGATGATGGGAACCCGAGGCATCTGGCATGACGGCTGGTTCGCCAACACGGTTCACCCGCCGACGTCGTCGGCGCTCCGCGGCTGGTCGCGGTTCGACCAGGACCGCTGGGAACTGTTCCACATCGCCACCGACCGCAGCCAGACGCACGATCTCGCCGCCGAAAACCCGGGGAAGCTCGGCGAATTGACGACGTTGTGGGAGGAGCTCGCGGAGCGTTACCGTGCCCACCCGCTCAACGACCTCAGCGTCATGGAGCTCATCGCGCGAGGGGCAGCGACGGCTGCGCGCCCCTCGCCGCGCACCGTGTACTACCCGGACACCCCCGCCCAGCACACGCCGATCGGCGGGCTGGTCCGCGGGCGTTCGTTCCGGTTGCGGGCTCGGGTGCGTATCGACGACGCGGACGCGGAGGGCGTGCTCTACTCGCAGGGCAATCGCACCGGCGGCCAGGTGCTGTTCCTCGCCGCTCAGCGCCTGCACTACGTGTGCAGCCTTGCGGGGCGGGAGCAGCACGTGGTGTCCGACGTGCCGATTGCCCTGGGGGAGCACGTATTCGGGATGACGTTCGTCAGGACGGGAGCGATCGAGGGGTCGTTCAACGTGTCCGGTGAGGTGGAGCTCTTCATCGACGAGAGGTCGGTCAGCGCGCCGACCGAGATCGGCATGCTCGGCCTCGACATGATGCAGTCGGTGTCGGCGGGCCGCAGCGTCAGCCATTCGGTGTCGGCGCGGTTCTCATCGCCGTATGCCCTTCGGGGCGCGCGGCTCGACCGCGTCGTCCTGGACTTCAGCGGTGACGGCGAGGCCGATCCGTCCTCGGTCGCGGACCGGATGTTCGCCCGCGACTGATCACCCTTGACGCTATCGGCGCCGGGCATCGAGAGCGATGGACCCCGCGCCGGTGAAGATCAGGAGGAAGAACGCGAAGCAATACATCACGGCGAGCTCGCCACCGTTGTTCATGGGGATGATGCCGTTGGGCAGGTGCTGGGTGAAGAACGCGAAGGCCATGTTGCCCGAGGCGAAGAACGCCGCGATGCGGGTGAACAACCCGAGGGTGATCAGCACACCGGTGACGAGCTCGATGCAGCCCGCGTAGAAGTACGGCCACTGCCCGACCGCGGCGGCGGTGCCCGACGGCCAGCCGAACAGGTGCGAGGCCGCGTGGCAGAGGAACAGAAGGCCGAAGATCACCCGGAACAGGCTGAGGACGGTGGGGGCGTACGTGGTCAATCGCGTGTCGAGGTTCTGCGTGGCGTTGGTCATGGGTCAGTGCTCCTTCGTGGCGGTTGCCGTGGTGGACTGGGCGACGCTGCCCGGGTCGGTGAGAGGTTGGAGCTCGCCCGCGGTGTGGACGCCCGACCAGCGGTCGTACTCGGCGGCGAGATCCAGGCGTTCGACGATCGCGGCGCTCTCGTAGCGTCCCCACTCGGCGCGGGGGAGCATCCACATGATCTCGAACTGGTTGCCGTCTGGGTCGGCGCCATACACGCTCTTGGTGGCCCCGTGGCTGGATTCACCGGTGTAGGAACCGGATTCGAGCAGAACCCGACGCAGTTCGACCAACTCGTCGACGGTGTCGAGCTGCCAGGCCAGGTGGTAGAGGCCGACGGAGCGACGTGGCGCAGGCAGGGCGCCGCGCACCTCGAACAGTCCGAGGTCATGGTGGTTCCCCGACCGGGGCAGCCGGAGGAAGGCCGCCCCGAGGCCGGCTTCGCGTGACACCACGTCCATGCCGAACACCCCGGCGTAGAAGCGCGTCGCTCGGTCGACGTCGGCGACGAACAGTACCGCGTGGTTGAGGCGGACGGGCGAGACGGTCATCGGCGGAATCCCCACTTTGTTGTAGCTACAACAAAGAAGGTAGCAGATCGTTGGTTGTAGATACAACAATCGTGCCATGATGAGGTGGTGAATGCCGAGGGGCTGGACCGCGCTGAGCTGACGGCGTGGGTGCGACTGGCCTCGGTGCTCGAGCTCCTGCCCGGCGCCTTGGACACCCAGCTGCGTCGCGATGCCGACCTCATGCACTTCGAGTACTTCGTGCTGGCGATGCTGTCCGAGGCGCCCAAGCGGACGTTGCGCATGAGCGCTCTTGCTGCACAGACCAATTCGACGCCGCCACGGCTCTCGCACGTGGTGCGTCGGCTGGAGGAGCGGGGTCTTGTCGAGCGGTTCCCCGCTGCGGACGACGCCCGCGCCACCAATGCGCGCCTCACGGCCGCGGGCTGGCGGAAGGTCCGTGACGCGGCCGCTGGTCACGTCGCCAACGTCAAGGACAACGTGATCGACGCGCTGACGTCCGAGCAGGTGGACCAGCTGCGGGAGATCGCCGACGCAATCCTGGGCAGGCTCGATCCCGACGGCTCGATGGCAGGCACGTACCGGCGTTACGACTGACCACCCGACCGTGGGACGGCGTGCCTGGCCTGCTGCTCGGCGGCGTGGTCCTCGATCGCCTTGCCGATCGCGTATGCCGCCCGGTCGACGAACTCGGTCCCGCTCCCGACGACCCAGTCGCGCGACGCCTCCGGTCCCTCCAGCTGGCCGGTGAAGTGCGGAATCACGTATTCCGCGAAGAGTTGATAGCTGCGCAGCTTCGCCGCGGGCGGCGCCCAATCGTGGTCGAACAGCAGGAACGCGCCGAACCCGCCGTCACTGGCCTCGATCAGTTCCTCGATCTTGGCCACCGCATCCGCCGGTGTCCCGATCACCGCGAAGCCCGACTCGTCGTTGTTCGCGATGATCTCGGCGGGCGTGTCACCCTGCACGGGGCCCGCGGGAAGGATGTGGGCGAAGTAGCGGGAGAACTCCGCGATGCCGTACTCGACGTCCCGCTCGGCCTGCTCGCGGGTGTCGGCGATGTGCATCGGCCCGACCAGGCGCCACTTCGACCGATCGGCGACGTGGCCGTTCTCCAACGCCACCTCCTCCCACGTCTTCCAATGGTGCGCAAGCAGATTCATGCCCTGCTTCGCCGTCGCGGCGATCGAGAGCATCCCGATGCCGTGCCTACCGGCCCCGCGCGGGCCGGTGGGGGAGAACGAGGCCGCCACCGCGACGTCGAAACACGGGTCGCTGTACGGTTTCAGCTGCAGGCGGGCGTCCTGGAGGGTGAACCCGTCGGTGTGCATCGTGACGGTCTCGCCCCGCAGCAGACGCATGATCGCCTCGAGGCTCTGCTCCATGCGGGGCCGCTGCTCGTCGGCGGGGATGCCCAGCATGTGCGCGTCCGACGTCAACTGGCCTGGCCCGCACCCGAGCATGACGCGACCGCGCGTGAGGTGATCGAGCAGCACCATGCGGTCGGCCAGCATCAGCGGGTGGTGGTACGGCAGCGAGCTGACGCCCGTGCCCAGCCTGATGTGCTTCGTGCGCTCGGCGGCTACGCCGATGAAGACCTCCGGGGACGCGATGATCTCGAAGCCCGCCGAATGGTGCTCGCCGATCCACGCCTCCTGGAATCCGAGGCGGTCCATCGCGACGATCAGGTCGAGGTCCCGTTCGATGGCCAGGGTGGGGTTCTGGCCTGTCGGGTGGAACGGGGCCATGAAGTTTCCGAAGCGCATCGCCTCATTCTGGCCCGCGTGCCGCCGTTCGGGTTCACTTTCCGCGTAGCAGCGAGAAGAACTGGTGCGAAGGATCATTCGCGTCGGGGCTGCCCGTCGGTGTACCCCTGGTGATCGGATGGCCGAGATCGACGGTCGACGGGTCGTTGACGTGCGCCCAGTCGGTGACGATCGTCCGCTCGACGAACTTCCAGGTCCCATCGCGTTTGGCGTACCTGTCGAGGTAGCGGCCACCGACGATGACGTCGACGTCCCGGTCGCCGGCGCTCACCGTGTGGGTGGCGATGCCGTACACCTCGCCCTCCGCGGTGTCGCCGTCGACGGCGAAGTTCGTCGTGGTGACGTGGTGCTGCATCGACCTCAGGTGGGGACGGGCTGCGGCGAGTTGATCGAGGAACGCGTCTGCAGACCCGTCCGAGAAGCCGCCGTGCGCGTCCTGTGCGTCATGGTGGTACAGGCTGCGCAGCAGTTCCAGATCGCCACGGTCGACGGCGCGGCAATACGAATGGACGAGCTTGCGCAGGGCGAAATCGTCGAGCATGTCCTGCAGTTGGGCGTCCATCAGCCGCACTGTACGCAGCGTCGCTATTCGGCAAAGGTCCAGGACGCCGTGTGATGATCATCGTGATCTGCACGTCGGCCGACCGAACGGACTGGGATGAGGCTCACCTCGTGGCTCGCGATCGTCGGTGTCGTCATGGTGACGGGAGTCGGATGCGGCGCCCCCGGAGACGTCTCGACGCCGGAGTCGACGGCGGCTCAGAGTCCGGTCGTCGCGGCGCCCGCAGACGCGCTCACCCCGCTGGTGGGTTCGGTCCCGTTCGCGCCCGTACCGTTTGAGGGCTCGGACGGCCGGACCCATCTGGTGTACGAACTGTCGGTCACCAACTTCACCAACGCGCGGTTGACGATCAATGAGATCAAAGTCGCGGACGGCCAAACCGGCGCGCTGGTGGGCGATCTCGACGCGATGCAGCTGAAGGACCGACTGCAGCCCGCGGGCAGCCGTGAGGGCGCCGACCACCTCGAGCCCGGCCAGGCGGCGACGATCTTCCTCCACGTCGTCACCGCGCTCGGCGCAGCACCGCAGACCCTCCTCCACGAGGTGAGGGTGACGAGCGCGGCGATGCCGCCCGGCCGGAACGAGGTCACCGAACGCCTTGGCGCGACGAAGGTCGAGGACCGGACGCTACCGGTGTTCTCGGCGCCGCTGCGAGGGGAGCGCTACGTCGCGGCCGACGGGTGCTGCGATGCGGCCCGCCACACCCGCGCGGTGCTGCCCGTCAACGGGCAGACCTTCGTCGCGCAGCGGTATGCGATCGACTATGAGCAGGCCGATGCCCAGAACAGGATCTTCACCGGCGACCCCACGCGCCCCGAGAGCTATGCGATCTTCGGCAGGCAGGTCCTCGCGGTCGCGGACGGCACTGTCGTCGGCACCCGCAACGACCTTCCCGAGCAGACGCCCGGTGTCTATCCGGCGGGCATTCCGATCGACCAGGCCGATGGCAACTACGTGGTGCTCGACGTCGGCAACGGCTTCTACGTGAACTACGCGCACATGCAACCGGGCAGCGTGCGCCCCAGGCTCGGCGACAAGGTCAAGCGTGGCGACGTGATCGGTCTCGTCGGCAATACCGGCAATTCCGTTGCGCCGCATCTGCATCTGCACGTGATGGACGGGCCGTCGCCGCTGGCGTCGCAGGGTCTGCCCTACCTGTACGACCGCTTCACCCTCAGCGGTCAGGTCGCCAGCACGGCCGACTTCGATGCCGCCGAGGGTACGGGCGTCCCGCTGGTCACCGTGCCGGGCGCACCTACCGGTGAGCACTCCGACCAGCTCATCCTGGATCAGAACCTGGTGACGTTCGGGTGACGCACGTCCTATTGATAGGGCACTAACTATTTGGGTACTATCCAAGTGTGTCCGCATCCGTCGACGTCGATCCGCTCGCCCTCGAGCGGCAGGTCTGCTTCGCGTTGGCCATCACCAATCGCGCGGTCCTTGCGGTGTACCGACCGCTGCTGGAGCCCTTGGGGCTGACCCACCCCCAGTACCTGGTGATGCTGGCGCTCTGGGATCACCAGAGGTCGGCCACCGATGGTCAGCCTGCCTTGTCGGTGAAGGCAATTGCCACTGCGCTGCAAGTGGATTCGGCGACCTTGTCGCCGATGCTGAAACGGCTCGAGAGCCTCGGCCTGATCACCCGAACCAGGAGCGTGCTCGACGAGCGGGCCACCGACGTCGAGCTGACCGCCGATGGTACGGCGCTGCGCAAGAGGGCACTGAAGATCCCGCCCGCCGTCGTCGCCCGATTGGGTGTCGACATGACCGAACTCGAGGAGTTGCACCGCGTGCTGACCCGCGTCAACGCGGCGGCACTGGCGGCGGACGCACTCGAGAATGAGGAACGACGATGACGTCCAGCCCGAAACCCACTGCACTGCAGTACATTGCGTACTCCTACGGCAAGCGCCTCCCCGACTCCATGCGCGACTGGGTGGCCCACGACCTCGCGGACCACGGCGCCGTTCGACGCCACGTGATCAGGATGGCGATCCCGCCGTTGCTGGTGCTCGCGCCACTGTGGCTGCTTCCCGCGTCGCTGTACGTGCACCTCGAGATGACGGCTCCGATCTACATCTGGGCGGTGCTGATGTCGGTGGCCCTGAACAAGGTGTGGCGACGTCACCGCCTCGCCCAGCACGGCCTCGACCCGAACCTGGTCGACGTGATCAGGCGCAAGCGCGACGCCCACGTGCACGAGGATTACGCGCGGCGGTTCGGCCCGCGGGCCGAGTCGGCGAGGAACAGCAGCCCGTTCTAGCTGGCTGTAGTTCCAGTCAATAGGCGTGATCGTCGTCGTCAGTCCCGCCGGGTCGTCGACGCGGATCTCGCGTCCCCGGTCACCGGGTCGCGGAACAGGATCGAGCGATTGCCCCATGGCAGGACTCAGGCCATGAGAACCGTCCGGGCTTCTGGTGTTCACCTGCTGTCCAGGTTCTGTGCGAATACTGTCCGACCGTGAACGTCTTCGCCCGCTTGTCGGCCGTGCTGGCCGTGGTCGCCTCCCTGCTCGTGCTGCCCGCCGCCACCGCATCGGCCCAGGACCTGACATTCGGCGGCATCCAGCGGACGTACCTCGTGCACGCGCCGGCTGGCAACGACCATCCGTCGGGACTGGTGATCAACCTGCACGGCGCGGGCGCCAATGGCGGCGCGCAGGAGGCGATCTCCAATTACGACGCTGCTGCCGACGCGCTCGGCTTCGTCGTGGCCTACCCCGACGGGATCGACGAGAGCTGGGCCGACGGGCGTGGTGCGTCGACACCCGACCGCCAGGGCGTCGACGACGTCGGCTTCCTCACGGCGCTGATCGACCGGCTCGTCCGCGACTACGGGATACCGCCGGGACGCGTCTTCGCCACGGGCATGTCGGCGGGGGCGTTCATGGCGAACCGGTTGGCGTGCGACAGGGCCGACGTCATCGCGGCGATCGCACCGGTGGCTGGCACGCTCGGCAGCAATGTCCCGTGCAACCCCTCGCGTCCGGTGTCGGTGCTGCAGTTCCATGGCACTGCTGATCCCGTGGTGCCCTTCGGCGGTGGTCCGATGGAGGGTCGCGGCGGAGCCAGCGACGTCCTCTCGGCGCCCGCACTGGCGGCGAAGTGGCGTGGGATCGATGGCTGCTCGCCCACGCCGCTCGAGGATGACCTGCCCAGCGCGGGCGACGGCACGTCGCTGCATCGCTTCACCTCGGTCGACTGCGCCGCGGGCACCTCGGCCGTCTTCGTCCAGATCAATGCGGGCGGTCACACGTGGCCGACGGGAAACTTCGCTCTCCCCGCCGCGGGCCTCACCACGTCGGCCACCAACGCCTCGCTGGCGAGCGCGCAGTTCTTCGCCGCCCACGGGCGGTAGGCCTTCGCGCGACTTAGCATGTGGCTCTGACGTTTTCGGGGGTCTATCCACAGTTGGCGGTTGATCCACAGATCGGGTCCTTGCGTTGTCGTGGGGCGGGTCGGGGTCGGTGCGGGTTCGTAGATTCGAAGGCATGTTCGATTCGTTGATGGCCGCGACCGCGGGCACGTGCCGTGCCTTTGCGGTGGATGCCTGGCGGCGGGTGGAGAACGCTGCGTGTGCGCGGCGGATTGCGGCGATGGTCGACATGCTCGACGCCGCCCACGCCGCCGCCGGGTCCGCGGATCGGGATCAGTGGTGTCTGGACAACTGGGGCGCGGTCAGCGCACACGTCGGGGCGGTGCAACGCATCACCCCGGGCATGGCCGACGGGATGCTGCTCGTCGGAGTGGCGCTGCGGGATCGGTTCCCGAAGGTGGGGGCGTTGTTCGCTGCCGGGGAGATCGGTTATTCGGTGGTGCGCTCGATCGTCACCCGCACCCTGCTGGTCACCGACCCCGACGCCCGCCGCGAATTGGATGGGTTGTTGGCTGAGGCGTTGTCGTCGTGGGGGCCGATGTCGGTGGCCGCGACCGAGAAGGCCATCGACGCCATCATCGCCACGGTCGATCCCCGGGCGGTGCGCCGGACCCTGACCCGGGCCCGGGGCCGGCACCTGGACGTCGTGATCCAGGAGGACGGGATGGCCACCCTGGCGGGGCTGTTGTTCGCCCCCGACGCGCTGGCCCTGGATCAACGCCTGAGCGCGTTGGCCGACACCGTGTGCCCGGCCGATCCGCGGACCCGGGATCAGCGCCGCGCCGACGCCGTCGGCGCCAACGCCCGGGGCGCTGACCGGCTGGCGTGCTTGTGCGGCACGAAGGACTGCCCGGCCGGGGCGCTGCCGCCCGCGGGGGGCGTGGTCGTCTACGTCGTCGCCCACCAGGACACGGTGCAGGACGCGCCCGCCGGGCCCGGGCCCGACGCCCCGACACCCGACGGGCTGCCGTCGCCCGAGGACTCCGATCCGGCCGCTCCCGCACCGCCCGAGACAATCGCCCCGGCTGAGGAGTGTGCGGGCCTGGATGGGCCGGAGCCGGCGATGTTCGACAAGCCCCTGCACGACCTCACCTGGGCCGAACTCACCGCGCCGACGCCGGGTCAGCTCAGTCAGTTGCGGCCGGGTTATCTGATGGCCGGTGCGGTGTTACCGGGTGCGGTGTCGCGGCGCGCGGCGCTGAACGCCACGTTGGTGCCGATCCTGCACCCCGGCCAAGCCCCACCGGAGAACCGGTACACCCCGAGTAGGAAACTCGCCGACTTCGTCCGGTCGCGGGATTTGACGTGCCGGTTCCCGGGCTGCCGTCACCCGGCCACGGCCTGCGACGTGGATCATACGATTCCGTACCCGTACGGGTCGACGTGTGCGTCGAACCTGAAGTGCCTGTGCCGTTTTCACCACCTGCTGAAAACCTTTTGGGGCGGCCCCAACGGCTGGCGCGATGTTCAACACCCCGACGGGACGGTGGAGTGGATGGACCCCGATGGCCGCACCCACACCACCACCCCCGGCAGTCGACTGCTGTTTCCGGAACTGTGTCAGCCGACCGCACCCGTCGAGGTGACCGGGACACCGCCGCCCGCGCACACCAATGGATTGAGGA
>JAESGJ010000251.1_pt1 | contig 53113 bp, 43 predicted proteins | sample 9266241 | NCBI WGS metagenome assembly JAESGJ01 (sample SAMN14514841, study PRJNA621669) | algae metagenome | isolation source: Brasilonema octagenarum HA4186-MV1 and co-occurring heterotrophs from wet... | place: USA: Manoa Valley, Hawaii | collected 2009-07-20
CTTCCCAAGCTCTAATCACGCGACGACGCAAATCACCTGAATAAGATACTGGCATCGAATCTAACAATTACTTTACTACCAGCTTACCGTAGTTTGTGGTTCAATTACCTGAAAATTGCTGTAATATTTCTGCGGAGTGTTTAATATGGAACTAGCCTTGTTGGTTTTATTGATGGCTTTGGTTATTCATTTCCCACGTAAGTCTGGACCAGCCCGAGTTCAACGGGGAAATAGTCTCACGCCAAGAATTGAAGTTACTTTCAATGACGAACACAAAGAAGAGATGATTTTGGATACAGGTGCTTCTGTCACCACCATCACCCAGAATATGGCAAAAACGTTGAAAGTAAAACCAGTAGGTGAAGCCGTTTTCACACTCGCTGATAATAAACAAGTGAAAATGCCTATCGGCAAAGTGGAATCGATAGAAGTTGGTGGAGCAAAGGTTGAGAATGTAGTGGTGGCAATTGGCAATGTTCCTCTGCTGGGACAGAGCTTTTTTGGTAACCATGAAGTCATTATCAAACGCGATGTTGTAGAATTTCGCGAATAAAGCTATCAAAACCAATTCTTTGCAATCACGGTTAAGCCTTCACGATTGTACCTTTGGAATCAATCCTTCAATTCCTTCTACATACCAATCCATTGCTAGTTGTTCCCTATCACTCAACTCCTGACCGTTCGGGACTCGCAGCACACCGTTTTGGTCTTTGACTGGGCCATCAAAAGGATGTGCTGCACCTTTAATAAACTCATCACGCTTCGCCATCACCAATTGTTGAACATCTTGAGGAATTACAGGATTTAAAGGCGAAATATCCACCATTTCTTGGGCAATTCCATACCAAACTTCTTCAGACTTCCAAGTACCATTGATCACAGCCAAGGCTTGCTGTGTATAAAATTTACCCCATTGATTCAGATCTGATGTTAAAAAAGCTTTTGCACCAAACCTACTCATATCAGTGTTATAGCCAAAAGCATAAATACCCTTTTCCTCTGCTAGTTGAATGGGTGCAACAGAGTTAGTATCTTGTGTTAGGACGTGCAATACAAAATCTACACAAAACGTTCAAATCGCATAACTTGAACTTTTTGGAGTTTGCTTCCTACTTCTTCCAGGGGAGTCGGCTCCTAACCTGTCCGCAGGCGTTAATTTCGCGCTTGCCGCACGTATTTTATGATTGGGAGCGTTGTTTAGGTTGATTGCCGCGTTTAAATCACGGCACATAACGTGCCCACACTTCGACAAGCTCAGTGCATCGCATCCTGCCCCGCATATATAAACTCTTTGCGACAAAGACATGGACTGAACACTACCGCATTTAGAGCAGGTTTTAGAACTAGGAAACCATCGGTCAACAAGCTCAACTTTCGTGCCATAAAAAGCTTCCTTATAAGTGAGCATCCGACGGAATTCGTATAACCCTAGACTAGAAATTGCTTCTGAAAGCTTTTCATTCTTCATCATCCCAGAAATATTTAAATCCTCTATTCTTATGCGGTAGTACTTCCGGCTAATATTTGTTGTTGTTTTTTGAAGAAAATCACGTCGTATATTAGCGATGTAGGCATGAGATTTTGCAACTTGTTCAAAGTATTGCTTTGCTTTATTTGACGCCCTGATGCCTTGACGACGATTACCCATTTGCTTTCTACGATTGCGCCACTGTAGCTTATTCAGCTTGGTTTTCGCTTTTTTGAGGCTACTTGGTGCAACTATTGTAGAACCATCAGACAAGGTTGCAAAAGTTTTGACGCCTAAATCTATACCGACTGATTCAACTTCATGAAACAAAGGAGGGACTTTTTCAACATCCAAGCTAAAACTGACGTACCATTTATTAGCTGTTCTGGAAATAGTGAAAGATTGACTAGAACATAGAAACGGTATTGGTCGCTTAAGCCGGAACTCTCCCAGCCCTGGTATCGTAATTCTTTTCCCCGGCTGTAATACTTGCTTGTTCGTAAAAGGCAGCATTGACTCGCCCTTGGCTGGATAAATTCCTGCTTTTTTGAGAACCGTGAAACTGTCTCCACGCCTTTTAGATTTCATCAGAGGAAACCCAGAGTCTCCTTTGCGCCAACGCTCAACAGCTTTTGCTAAATTACGAAGCGCAGAAGAATAGATTGCCGATGAATATTGTTTCATCCAAGTATAATCAGCATTAGTTTTTACGTAATTAGTAAAAACTTTTTCAATCGCTGTTAAACGCTTAGAATCACCTGCTTTAATTTCCTCAAAATCCCAAGAACTAGTAAGCATTGACAACCCAAAGTTGTAAACAAAACGAGCAAAGCCAGCGCATCCAGCTAACTTAGACTTTTCCTGATTATTCAGTTTTAACTCCAGCTTTAGTGAATACATGGCCTGCTTATTGTGTTATACTACTAGTATACCAGCTATAGCGTAAAATGCGTTATGCCTTTCCCTAAATTTAATCCACAAGGAGATGAAGCTTTAGATAAAATTCCTTTTCAGGTAAAAGTAAGATCTGGCTTAAGAGAAAGAATTAAAGCTATACCTGGATGGCAGTCGTTATTGAGAGAAAAGCTAGAACAATGGGTAGAAGAATGGGAAAGAAATATTGATAAATGAGCGAATTGTTGAATGATTTAGTTACTTAATCGTACGTCTATGAATATATTTGAGCTTTTAGCAGGGGAAGACGATCATCCAGCCTTGGTTGCACCAGAGGGATCAACACTCACCTATAAGCAACTGCGTGAGAACGTGGTCCAACTGGTATCCCAACTCAACAGTTTTGGTTTGCAACGGGGCGAACGGATCGCCATTGCCATGTCAAACGGGGTACCTATGGTACTCAGCTTTATTGCGGCGGCTTTATGTGGTACTGCTGCACCACTCAATCCAAAATACAAGCAAGAAGAATTTGGCTTTTACTACGAAGATACTCAGGCAAAAGCGTTGATTACGCTGCCTGACGTGCCAGAAGCTGCGATCGCCCAAGGGGCGACTCCTTCTGGGAGTATCGCCGCTGCTACGCCCGACATGATACACATTCATGCTCAGGTTAGCGAGAACGGCACATTAAGCTTTGAATTAGTGAAAACAGCTTGCGGGGAAGGGAAATCCTTGGGCAATCAAGAGTTTCCCGACTCCGACGATGTGGCGATGATTCTGCACACCAGCGGTACCACCAGTCGTCCCAAGCGAGTCCCGATTCGGCATCGTAACTTGATTGCTTCTGCTAATAATATTATCGGTGCATACTCACTTTCGCCAGCTGACACGACACTCTGTTTTATGCCTTTGTTCCACATTCACGGGCTGGTCGGGTGTATGCTGGCAACTCTGGCATCTGGCGGAACGCTTGTCATACCCGATGGTTTCAATGCTCTAAGTTTCTGGAAACTGGTGGAAACTTATAAACCCACTTGGTACTCGGCTGCACCTACCATGCACCAAACAATCCTAGCGCGAGCTAGCCGCAACGAAGCCATTATTAAAGCGAACCGCTTCCGCTTCATTCGCTCTAGCAGCGCTCCCCTTGCCCCTGTCATTATCGAACAAATGGAAGCAACGCTCAATGCTCCTGTCTTAGAATCTTACAGCATGACCGAAGCTGCTCACTTGATGGCGACTAATCCGTTACCGCCTAAAGTACGTAAACCGGGCACGGTTGGCTATGGCTTTGGTGTGGAAGTCGGTATTATGGACGAAGATGGCAATTTAGTGCCTCAAGGAAGCTTGGGCGAAGTTGTGGTAAAAGGACCAAATGTAATTGATGGCTACGAGAATAACCCACAAGCTAATGCCACTGCTTTTGTGAATGGTTGGTTCCGTACTGGCGATCAGGGGACACTGGATGCTGAGGGGTATCTGCGCCTGACTGGACGGATTAAGGAATTAATTAACCGAGGCGGTGAAAAAATTTCTCCACTAGAAGTAGATGATATACTGCTGCGTCATCCTGCAGTTGCTGAAGCCCTTGCTTTTGCCGTACCTCATAAATCCTTGGGAGAAGATATTCACGCGGCTGTCGTCCTTAAGGGTGAAACCAGCGAAAAGGAACTTTTGGCTTACTGTGCAAGCCTATTGGCAGACTTCAAAGTCCCTAACCAAATTCACATTTTAGATGAACTACCCCGTGGAGCGACAGGGAAGTTGCAACGGCTGAATATGGCGAAGTTGCTCAAGCTATAGCAATCCGCGCATCATAAGCCCTGCCTTGCCCGCTGCGCGTTCGCTCTTAGCGTGCGCTTGCGCTTACGTGAAATTCTCTCTTTTCTCTTTTCTTGGCGTCCTATGCGCTAAGGCGCACGCTACGCTAAGGCGACTTGGTGAGTCCAGCCCCCGTCTTGGCGGCTTCCGTCACGTTCGCGTAGCGTCTCCGCAGGAGTTTGGGGGACTGGCGAACCCGAAGGGCGGTTCGTTCAAAAAATAATTTTTACAACTCATTTAGGATTGCTATAGGGGAGTGATAAAAAAATGAAAATCTGTATTGTTGGCGCGGGTGCTATTGGTGGTTATTTGGGAGCAAAGTTGGCGCTTTCTGGCAATGAGGTGACGCTGATTGCTCGTGGTGCTCATTTAGAAGCAATTCAAAAAAATGGGCTGAAACTGATGATGCCAGATGGCTCAACTCACGTAGCTACACCAAGTTTGGCAACTAGTGATATGAGTCAAGCCGAACCTCAGGATGTGGTGATTTTGGCTGTTAAAACTACGAGTGTGGGGGCGATCGCCCCCAATCTCCCCTCTCTCTATAAACCTGAAACAATGGTAGTGACAGCTCAGAATGGCATTCCCTGGTGGTACTTTCGCAAGCACGGCGGCGAGTATGAAGGAACTGCGATTCAATCTGTAGATCCAGATGGTACCATTGAAGCTCATATTAATGTTGAGCGCGTGATTGGTTGTGTTGTTTACCCAGCGACTGAGATAGTTGAACCGGGTGTGATTAAACATATTGAGGGCGATCGCTTCAGTCTGGGTGAAATCGATGCTTCTAAAACCGAACGGATTCAGTTGTTAGCGCAAGCTTTGAAGTCAGCAGGATTGAAAGCACCCATACGCACTCAAATCCGCACTGATCTGTGGGTGAAGTTGTGGGGGAACGTAGCGTTTAATCCCATTAGCGCCTTGACTGGTGCAACACTCGATCATATTTGCCAATACCCTTTGACTCGCGAACTAGCAAAACAGATGATGAGCGAAGCACAGGCGATCGCCCAAAAGCTGGGGATTGATTTTGGCATCACCTTGGATCAGCGAATTGACGGTGCCCAAAAAGTTGGTGCTCACAAAACTTCGATGCTGCAGGATGTTGAAGCGTTTCGTCCAACAGAAGTGGATGCGATCGTTGGTGCTGTCGCAGAACTGGGAAGACTGACGCGAACTCCCACTCCCCATATTGATGCTATCTATGCCAGTGTTAAGTTGCTGGAGAAAACCCACATGGGGAACTAGAAAAATATTGGGGGTGGATGGCGCACAAGACGACATTTTCAGAAATTGTTTGACAAGTCTGGCTTTAAGTTAGAAAAAGTGGTTGACATCCAAACCAACCTTTCGGCAATTGAGTTTAGTTTTGCGTCTAAATCTAATGCACAGAATACATGTAATTAGTGTGCAACAATACTAGGAAGATTAGAACAAAGGAAGATTAGACAGCAATGCGCCGACTTATTTGCATGATGGTTCTGTATTATTTAATTCAATCTTATGGATGTTATCCAGGACTTTTCAATCTTCCACTGAGGATCTATCTAAAAGATAACCTTGGACTTTCACCAGCACAGTTGGCAAGCTTCACCAGTTTTATTTTTCTTCCCTGGTTAGTAAGACCATTTTTCGGAATCATTCAGGATGCAATTCCGCTCTTTGGCTATCAGTTCAAAAGCTATTTTTTTATCTGCTATGGGCTAGCGCTGATTCTTTTATTAGGATTATGCGGTTTTCAAGTTAATACGATTAACATGCTGGCAGGCGGTCTTATTTTAGTCAATATATGCATAGCTTTTAGCGATGTGCTGACAGACAAAATCATGGTCGTTCAAGGCACGATGTTAGGCAAAACAGCTCTCTTACAAGCAGTTCAATGGACTTCTCTGAGTTTTGGTGTGGCGCTTCTGTATTATATCAGCGGCTGGCTCGCTACAAATTCTAATCTATCCATCGCTTTTGGAGCAACTGCAATTGTGCCGTTGATTGGTTTAATTGGAACCTTCATATTACTTGGAGATGAAAAAAAGCAGCACACAACTGTTTCAATGAAAAGTAGTTTGAAATCCCTTTTTTTAACACTAAAATCGCAACGGTTTCTAGCTATTCTTGGCTTTATTGCTTGTCTTGAATTCACTCTTATTCCGCCTCTGGTAGATTACGTGGTATATTACTATAAAGATACTTTGAAATTTGACGCTCAATTTATAGGTCTTTTAGGTACATTTGAAGCTATTGCCAATGGTTTAGGTGCAATCGTTTTTGGGATTTTTGCCGCCAGAATGTCACGAAAGTTGCTGCTTAATCTTGCAATTGGGTTAACTGCTGTCTCTACCCTCGGTTTGTTGTTTATACAGAATGAGCAAAGTGCTATTCTGGCGAGTATATTTTTTGGATTTTTTTACATGATAGCCATGCTGGGTGTATTAGAACTAGCAGCAAGAGCTTGTCCTGTTGGTGTAGAAGCAACAACCTACGCACTGCTAATGTCCGTGTATAACCTGGCTAAACAGCCCGGTCCTATCTTGGGTGGTTACTTATATAATCGGGGAATTCCAGTTTCCATTCTTGTCATTGTCAGTGCAGTATTTACAATGCTTTGTTGGTTTCTCATTCCTCTACTCAAGTTAAAGCAAAGCAGTGATACGCCCTCTTAACTGTAAGCATAAAAAATTAATATTTTTCACAAAAAATAAGATTTCTATAATTCAATTGGTTTAGGCAAAATGGACTTTGATAAAATTCCATGAACACCTTTTTGCGGACTGTTGACAACTTGAGTAATGCGAAAATTCACGGCTAAACTACACAAAACATAAGCATCTTCCGGTGACAAATTGATGAAGCGTTTTAAAAAGTCAATCATGTTTTTTAAAGCCAGTTCCAAAGCTTCATCTAATGTTTGACCAAATCCCATAGTGATGATATCTGTAGGTGTTTCGGCAATCGGCGTTGTCAACTGCAAATCTTTACGAACTTTTAACTGAATTGTGCCGTTCATTGAAGTCTCAATTGCGGTGACATTAACTTCCCCATCTCCTTGAACTGAGTGTCCATCACCGATAGAAAATAAAGCACCAGGAACAAAAATTGGTAGAAAAATCTTAGTCCCAGCTTGGAGTTCCTGATTATCAATATTACCACCATAATCACCAGGAGGAATTGAGTTTCGGGATGCTTCTGTAGTTGCGACACCCAGGATACCAAAAAAGGGTTTGAGAGGAATTTTGATACCACTATCAATTGGAAATTCTGTAATCTGATTTTCTAAATCGAGAGGAACAAATCTTAAAGCTGGTTGATGAAACTGATGTGGTAATGCTCCCCAACCTGTACGAATCGCATTAAAGCCAACAGGTAAACTGGGTGTGATTGCTTCTAGTTTGACTTCCAAAACATCTCCAGGTTCGGCACCCTGCACATATATTGGTCCTGTCAACAAATGTGGTCCGGCTGCAACATTGCGTTCTGGAGGAAGATTTTGGCAAATATCCAAAAATGCAGGTGTCACAAACTCTGGTGGTGCTTTGTCGTAAACGTAGTAACCAGTGTATGTTTCTACGTCAACTGTGTCGCCAGAGTCAACAGTGAGTGCTGGTTCTAGAAGATGAGAGAACCCACCCAGATGCACAGTTTCCCTGGTGGCTTTGAGAATGTGGTGAGGCATTGTTTATTATGATATTTTGTTATTTTTGTGTTTTTCTCTCGTTCCTTGCCAGAGACAAGGAACGAGAAAAATATTCTAAATTATAAATTGCATAGAGGGAATAACTCAATTTATAATTCCTTTCTTTTCTACGCTTTCATAATTATTCTGAACTAGAAGTATTTGTCGGACGTGCTGAGATAATTTGACGCAGCAACATCTCTCCCCAATAAGGAACAGGAGCAAGAAGCACAGTACCAGTTCCCTCAAAAGTATTGACTAAAAACTCACCCGAAGTCATCGAACCCAAAATAGACTTAGTGGCTTTTTCAACTCGATATTTTAGGGTGTTCGTGCGAGCGATTGCAAAATTACCATCGACAACCAAGCGGTCATTTTGCAAATGTATCTCTTCAACAGGTCCTTGGGCTACCATGACCACTTTTCCTCTACCTTTGACTTTAGTTTGAAACAAACCTTCGCCACCGATTAAACCAGAAAATAATTTATTTCTCTCAACACTGACTTCTACAGATCCATCACTTGCCCAGTATGCTCCTTTGTCTAAAATCCATTCAATACCATTTAACTCTATGATGTGAAATCCAGATAAAGAAGGCTCTAAATATAATTCACCAGTTCCTGTATAAGTGGGTCGAAAAATATTTTCCCCTGTTGCTAGAGATTTCAAAAAGCTACCTGCTGAAGGTGCTTTAGATTCCATATTAATATTGCCACGCATATAGTACAAAGCACCAGACTCCGTTTTCACGGTTTCGTGTTGTAAAATAACCTTGACTAAGCGCAATCCTTCTTTTGTTATAACCTCAAAAGTTGCCATTGCTTTCCTCTGTTATTACAGAAATACAAATTCATTGTTTGCAAGACTAAGTTTGCTTGTTCCATGTCATTCGCGCTCTCCTCACCTTCTAACAATTATATAGAAGCAGTAACCCACAGTTATGCATTCCTTGCCAGAGACAAGGAACGAGAGAAATAGTTTTATTGTAAGCAAAGAAAAGAAAATTATCCCGCAAAAATGTAACGCCTATAGGACTCACGCACGAGTTATGAAAGAACAAGACTGTGAGATTGGCTACCAGACGTCGCAACGGGTGCAAGTACGTTATTTTTGGGTAAGTCCTGGCTTATTTGTTGGCGCTATCACCAATTTCTAAACTTTGACGCGTTGTTTTGCGAGTAAAGGAATTCCAAGCATCCAATTCTAAAGCAGGACGGCTGAGTAAAAGAGCTCTTATCGCCTCACTCAATCCCTGAACAAGAGTAAAATCTGCTCCAGCAATGCTCTGAAGGTACTCGATTTCAACTCCACTGAAGTTGGTAGCTCGCAAATCTGCCCCTTGTAAATCTACATTATTCAGTCGCGCATTCTGTAAGTCAGCTCCTGTCAAATACGCTAACCGTAAATCCGCACCACTCAGGCGTGCATTCTGTAAATTTGCTCCAGTGAGATCTGCACCACACAGATATGCTCCCAACAGATTTGCATTCCTCAAATCAGCTTCTCTCAAATTCGCAGTGTTGAGGTGAGCACCGCTGAGATTGGCACCAGGACCAATTGCCCCACAGCTTTTGTAAGCAAACCCTTCAGGCCAAATCGTGTCTTGATTATATCGAGCTGCTTGTAGTTTAGCTCCTTCCAAATTCGCACCGCTGAAATTTGCTTTCTGAAGAGATGTCCGGTGCAAAAATGCTCCTTGCAAATTGGCATTGCTCAAATCAGCGCCCTGCAAGTCAGCCTTACGCAGATCAGCACCACTCAGATCTGCCCCACTCAGATTGGCTCCACTCAGATTGGCTCCAACCAGATTTGTCTGGCGCAGGTTTGCTCGTTGCAAATCGAGTCCCCTGAGGTCGGACTGATACAAATCTTCATGATTGACAGCCTCTCCTGCTTTGAGGGCTGCTATGTTACTAGATAAGGAAATATTGGAGTTTTTTGCAGTCATTTTCTTTAAGGAGCGCTGAGAACAGTGAACAGTGAACAGTGAACAGTGAACGGGGAACAATTGATCACTGGTACTGCGGGTACTTGATAACTGATAACTGATAAAAGTGTACAATGTGGAACATAAGATTAATTCTTGTTACATTCCTTTATACTTTTCCTGCTGTTGAGGTTAGAAATGCGGCTGATTCCACCCATGACTATGATGGACTTTTTTCGTAAGAGTCAAGGCACGTGGTTTACCCAACGCACTGTCCACCATTTTGACCTGGCGGCGGATCAGTCTGGGGAGTCAAATTTGATTATTCAAGTCGTTGAACCAGAAGATCCAAGAGTGAAAACGATTTGTGAAAATCAAGGAATTGATCCTGCCAGGGCAATGGGAGGAGGCAGTTTTATGTGGCAGGAAAACCAGGACAATCGCGAACCCAATCCAGACCAAGCTGCGGTGCTCGTTGATGTGCCAGATGATGAAAGTTTGTTGTCTGGAAAACTGATCCGCGATCGCGGCTACGTGGAAAAAATGCCCGTTATGAGTCGCTACTGGTTTGGTAAAGATGGCATTTTGACAATGGACACGGAATATGATATTAACCAGGGACAAGAACGGTGCTGGTTTATTACTGATGACTTTCGTGTGCGTGTTAGTACTGTGCGTACCATGAATGGTGTATATATGATGACGTATTGTTCAGAACGCCGTTGCGTATCAGAGGCAACCTTAAATCAATTGATTGAACAGAATTTGGCAAGAGCATCAGCAAGTTAAGTTTGGCAACTGGAGTATGTCACAAATTATTGCATCCTTGTAAAGAAATGGGACAGAGGTTCTCACAATCCTTTATTGTTGTCGAGAAAGTCTTATAAATACGGATTAATATCAATGTACAAGCCCTTTGTAAAACATTTAGAAAATGAACTGTTTAACAGATTCAATTTACAAAATCGGGCAATTCCAGCAGGGTTAGAGTTGAAGGTCAGCGATCGCGGCAGAAACCCAGCAACCATTCAAAGCTGGTGCTATCAATGCCCACAATTGCGAAAAATTCGCTATACCTACATTGATGCGGGCGAAAGTGCTCAAATTTTCAATAGCGTTATTTATCCTAACCATCATTACGACTTACCCTTGTTGGGAGTAGATTTTCTGTCGTTCGGCAAAATAAAAAACTTGGTTGTGCTTGATTTTCAGCCTCTGTTCCAAGATGAAGCGTATCAGCGCAAGTACATTGAGCCATTGAAATTCCTACACGCTAAATATCCAGATTTGGCACAAAACTTGGAGATGAAGTTTTATGACGCCAATCAATATTTCTCTAAATACCTACTGTTTGCCAAAACAGATGCCGAAACCGTCGCGACACGCTTACTTGCAGCGTTCAACGACTACTTGAATTTGTACTGGCAAATGCTAGATGAGGCGGAACCTCTACAAGATCTAGAAGACATTGCGCGAATCGTCAAGGCGCAAAAAGATTACGACCAATACAGTGCTGAACGCGATCCGGCGTCAGGTCTATTCAGCAGTTACTTTGGTCATGAGTGGGCAGAACGCTTCCTCTACGGGTTTTTGTTTGAAGATGCAGTACCATTAGCCGCTACCGCTAAAAAGTAGTTTTTTGCTCCTTGTGTTCTGTCATTAGTCATCTGTTAAAAAAAATTACTGATGACTGATGACTAATGACTAATGACTAATGACTAATAACCAATGACTCTTTATCAACCGTTTCTCGATGATGCGATCGCCTATTTGCAATCGCGATTAGAACTGATGCCCTATCCCATTCCTTCAGGGTTTGAATACAAAAGTGCTATCACAGGCAAGGGCAAAAATCAAGAGGAAGTTGTGACGACCAGTTATGGCTTTTGTGCACCAAAACTTCGACAGATTCGGGCAGCGCACGTACAGGGTGGCAAATCACTCCAAGTTCTCAATTTCGTTATTTTTCCTGATCTGAACTACGATCTGCCATTTTTTGGAGCGGATTTGGTAACCTTGCCAGGAGGACACCTGATTGCCCTGGATATGCAACCCTTGTTTCGGGATGATCCGGACTATCAGGCAAAGTATAGCGCACCAATTATGCCCATTTTTGAGAGCTATCGGCAACACCTACCGTGGGGTGGAGACTTTCCCGAAGAAGCCCGCCCTTTCTTTTCGCCCGCATTCCTTTGGACTCGCCCCAAAGAGACTACTGATGTTGAAACCCATGTGTTCGCCGCGTTTAAAGACTACCTCAAGGCATACTTGGATTTTGTAGAACAGGCAGAACCTGTGATGGATACTCAACCCCTAGCTACCATCAAGCAGGCACAATTGCGGTATTTGCGGTATCGCGCCGAGAAAGACCCAGCACGAGGAATGTTCAAGCGTTTCTATGGCGAAGAGTGGACAGAGGAATACATTCATGGCTTCCTTTTTGACCTAGAAAGAAAGCTGACCGAATCAGTTGTCAGTTAACAGTAAGCAGTTATCAGTTACCAGTTATCAGGGGGGTCAAGAAATCGCTTCCTCTGTTCAGTGTTAAGCGTTAACTTTCCTTATCATTTGGCTTAAGCTTTGCTTTGCGGATTAATTGGGCGATCGTACGAGACAGGGAGAGTCCAGACTCTTCGGCGAGCTTTTCCAACTTCTCCCGTTCAATGTCGTTTAATGTAACGTTTAATCTACTTTTCTTGGTAGCCACGGCGCAAAAGTGGTGTAACTATGGTACGTATTGTCAAGGTTAAAAGCTAGACTGTATCTAGATTGTTACCGATTGTAAAAAAAAACTAAGTTCTAACAACTTTTCACACACAAGGATCCCCTTTCCATTGTATAAAGATTTAGGAAGGCAAAAATGAGAAGCATCTTATGGCTCAGTTACCTCTAAAATCATAAAAAGAGGAGTTTGTCTCAGATTCGTTAAATAAGTTAACACTGTTCTCAATATACTGAAACAGTAAAATCTGAGAATTCCTGAGAACTCTGATGCCCAATATCACTGTATAGCCTTTCTCAGCTGCCCACACAGGCAAAATTCACGATTGCTGAATCATTCAGTTGTGAAACGACATCGTAACTCAAACGAAGGAATTTAGGAGACGAAATTTATGCAAGACGCATTTGCAAAAGTTGTTTCTCAAGCCGATGCACGAGGTGAATACCTGAGCACTAGTCAATTGGATGCTCTGGCAGCAATGGTTGCAGATGGCAACAAGCGGATGGATACCGTTAACCGGATTACCAGCAATGCCTCCGCGATCGTTGCTGATGCCGCTCGTAGTCTGTTTGCAGAACAACCCCAGCTAATCGCTCCTGGTGGCAATGCTTATACCAGCCGTCGGATGGCAGCTTGCTTGCGCGATATGGAAATTATCTTGCGCTACATCACCTACGCTATTTTTTCTGGAGATGGTAGCGTACTTGATGATCGCTGTCTGAACGGTCTGAAGGAAACCTACTTGGCATTAGGAACCCCTGGTGCTTCAGTAGCAGTGGGCGTTCAAAAAATGAAAGACGCAGCCTTAAAAATTGCGAATGATACCAACGGTATCACCAAAGGAGATTGCAGCGCGTTGATGTCCGAAGTCTCTGGCTACTTTGATCGTGCAGCTTCTGCTGTTGCTTAAATCTTTAGTGACCAGTCATTTGATAAATGGTCATTAACTTTAGACAAATGACTAGTGGACAAATGACTTAAGACAAACTCGCTTTCAAGCAAAACTTTGTAAAACAATACAACAGATCGAAAAAGCAATGAAAACTCCACTCACTGAAGCTGTTAGCGCTGCTGATTCCCAAGGACGTTTCCTGAGCAGCACAGAAGTCCAGGTTGCGTTTGGTCGCTTCCGTCAAGCTAGCGCTAGCTTGGAAGCAGCTAAAGCTTTGACCTCTAAGGCTCAAAGTTTGGCTGATGGTGCTGCAAACGCGGTATACCAGAAGTTCCCTTACACCACCCAAATGCAGGGACCTCAGTATGCTGCAGATTCTCGTGGCAAGGCAAAGTGCGTGCGTGACATCGGTTACTACCTGCGGATGGTCACCTACTGCTTAGTTGTTGGTGGTACTGGTCCATTGGATGATTACTTGATCGCTGGAATAGCTGAAATTAACAAGACCTTCGACCTGTCTCCTAGCTGGTACGTTGAAGCTCTCAAGCACATTAAAGCTAACCACGGTTTGAGCGGAGATCCAGCAGTAGAAGCTAACTCTTACCTCGACTACGCTATTAACTGTCTAAGCTAGTAAACACACAGGCCCGGTAGGGTAAACAGCTTTGTTAGCAATCATGATGATTGATGATTGAGTTGTTCACTTTACCGGGCTGCTTTTTTGCTATGAGGCACATAAAAACAGTGAACAGTGAACAGTGAACAGTGAACAGTAAACAGTGATAACTGGTAACTGATAACTGATAACTGGTTGAAATAGGGAGGCAAATATGGCAGTTTTCGCTGGTTCGGAACGACTAGGGATTACACCGAGCGAAGCTTCAGCATGGATAGAACTGCGCCCAGATGACAGTGCAGAACAGATCGAAGTGGTAATCCGCGCTGTGTATCGACAGGTATTGGGCAATTGCTATGTCATGGAAAGTGAGCGACTCGTTGTCCCTGAATCTCAACTCAAGCGCGGTGAGATATCGGTTCGCGAGTTTGTACGGCAGATTGCTAAGTCGGATTTGTACCGCTCGCGGTTCTTTGAGAATTGCTACCGTTACCGCACAACTGAGTTGAACTTCAAGCATTTACTTGGTCGTGCTCCAAATGACTACAGTGAAATGGTAGTTCACAGTCAGATATTAGATGAGCAGGGCTTTGAAGCAGATATTGATTATTACATTGACAGCGACGAATATCAAGAAAATTTTGGCGAAAATATAGTACCCTACCTTCGCGGCTTTACGACTCAAGTTGGTCAGAAAAATGTTGGCTTCAGCCGGATGTTCCAACTGTTTAGGGGCTATTCCAGTAGCGATCGCGCCCAAAAACAAAATCAAGGACGGCTAACTCGGGAAGTAGCCCAGAATACAGCTTCACCCATCTACGCAGCCTCCAGTGGCTCGTTGACAGGTGTCTCTACAGGTAGCCGTGGCGGAAGTACCTACCGACTGCGGATTATGCAACCGCCCTCTTCCAAATCGCCTGTGCTGCGGCGTGCTACGAGTGAAGTTGTTGTGCCTTTTGAGCAGCTTTCCAGCAAGTTGCAACAACTGAACAGCAAGGGCTTCAAAGTCATGAGCATCACGCTTTCTTAATTAGTCATAGGTCATAGGTCATTGGTATTAGACAAATGACAAATGATGAACTTGGTTAATAAGGAGATTTTTTAAATGGCTATTACAACAGAAGCATCCCGCCTTGGAACCTCTGCTTTTAATAATTTTTCCCCTGTAGAACTACGTAGTCCGACAGATGTGCCAAATGTTATTGGCGCTGTCTATCGTCAGCTATTGGGCAACGATTATTTAATGGCTTCGCAACGCCTGACTAGTATTGAATCACTCCTGGCAAATGGCAGGATTACAGTGCAAGAATTTGTCCGGCAGGTGGCAAAATCAGAACTATATAAATCCAAGTTTTTCTACAACAGTTTTCAAACCCGTACCATTGAACTGAATTATAAGCACTTGTTGGGTCGGGCACCTTATGACGAAGCTGAAATCATCCATCACTTGGATTTGTATCAAAACAAAGGCTACGAGGCCGACATAGATGCTTACATTGATTCACCCGAGTATCAAGCAAACTTTGGCGAATACATAGTACCCTACTATCGCGGCTTCGCGACTCAAACCGGACAGAAAACTGTTGGGTTTAGCCGGATGTTCCAACTATATCGCGGCTATGCCAACAGCGATCGCGCTCAGTTTGGTGGCAATTCTCCACACCTGGTCACAGAGTTGGGACGCAATACCGCCTCGGCAGTTGTCGCACCAGGTAGCCCTGGCTATGGCTATCGTCCCTCAGCCAAGGGAGTGACTCCCAATACTGCTTTCGGTGGCTCAACCATTTATGGAGATCGTCGCTTGTACCGTGTGGAAGTGTCTGCTCTTTTAACTCCCCAGTATCCCCGTGTACGCCGTAGCAACAAAGCTGTTGTCATTCCTTATGAACAGCTATCAGATTACATGCAACGGGTGCAACGCGAAGGAGGCAAGATTGCCAGCATCACACCTTTGTAGTCCCCTTTGATGAGTCGTCCTTTAGTGGAAAAACTACAACCGGTAATCAGTTATGGAACCTTCCAACTGCTGATTGCCGATTTTCTGTAATAACAGGATTTTCTTTGCCCAATGCGCGGATGGGTAGGTGTTGGAAAAAGGGTTAGAAAAAAAATGCCTGGATTGCTTACAGGATAAGGATTTTGGAGAAAATTTGTAATCAACCATCCGCGCTCCTTGCCCAGACTGGATTTCAGCTATTTACCTGTCAACCAATTTACTTTTTATGATGCTATCATTAGATCATCCGCGCTTTAGAACCTTGAAAACTTTATATGGTGCAGTTTTCTAACTGCCGCAGTCGAAATTTATCTTTCTCCCTATTAGGGATTGAAACGAGCAATGAATGATGGTAACTTAAAGCTACTTCGTCGAAATTTATCTTTCTCCCTATTAGGGATTGAAACATTGGTAGCAACCTCGTAGGATTTAATCCTTTTGGTCGAAATTTATCTTTCTCCCTATTAGGGATTGAAACAGTCTATTGGTGCTATGTTAGTTGTGTAGACATAGTAAAAGTCGAAATTTATCTTTCTCCCTATTAGGGATTGAAACGTGAACCCATAGCTTTTAGATAGGAACCGCCCTTGCGTCGAAATTTATCTTTCTCCCTATTAGGGATTGAAACAGAGACCTGATGTCTGGGAAAGTTAGGGACATTCAGTCGAAATTTATCTTTCTCCCTATTAGGGATTGAAACAGCAGAGTTAACCAGCCTGCTTTGTAGCTCAGCAGTCGAAATTTATCTTTCTCCCTATTAGGGATTGAAACAACAGCGTAGCGCCCTCTGAGGAGCTACCAGGATGAAGTCGAAATTTATCTTTCTCCCTATTAGGGATTGAAACATCTTCTGGAACTTGTTAAGAAAAGAGCAGGCAGAAGTCGAAATTTATCTTTCTCCCTATTAGGGATTGAAACATATTCTGGTAGCGAAGTTCTGCCTCACGGGTTTTTGGTCGAAATTTATCTTTCTCCCTATTAGGGATTGAAACTGGTTTCATCTAAGCTATTATACTTAGTATCTTTAATGTCGAAATTTATCTTTCTCCCTATTAGGGATTGAAACTACTGTTCCCGTCGTATAAAACTTTTTTACCTTCTATATGTCGAAATTTATCTTTCTCCCTATTAGGGATTGAAACCAAATGTATGCTGATAATGGGCATGCTGATTTTGCGGCTGAGGTCGAAATTTATCTTTCTCCCTATTAGGGATTGAAACATGAAAGACATTCGTGTTGAGAAAATCTTAAAGTTGTCGAAATTTATCTTTCTCCCTATTAGGGATTGAAACATAGACCATATAGCGCCCAGGCTTCAATACATACGTCGAAATTTATCTTTCTCCCTATTAGGGATTGAAACCACTCTTTCTGCTCCAAGTTTTGTTGCAGACTATGTCGAAATTTATCTTTCTCCCTATTAGGGATTGAAACATTGCTAAAGCAAGCAATACTTCTTTAACTTTAAGCAGTCGAAATTTATCTTTCTCCCTATTAGGGATTGAAACTTTGTTTGGCTGTAGTATAAATTAAATGAGCAAAAATGTCGAAATTTATCTTTCTCCCTATTAGGGATTGAAACGATACGCCTTACTGGGTATAGGTTTGAATAGGATGTCGAAATTTATCTTTCTCCCTATTAGGGATTGAAACACGATCTTCTTTGCTTGCTTGTTCCCAACACTTTTGTCGAAATTTATCTTTCTCCCTATTAGGGATTGAAACATTCTTTAACCAACTGAAAAGAATTCTACATGTACCTGTCGAAATTTATCTTTCTCCCTATTAGGGATTGAAACGATGTAGTCTAGATCTGGTCTACCCTTAAATATGAGTCGAAATTTATCTTTCTCCCTATTAGGGATTGAAACTTAATTCGCTGATGCTCGCACCTTGCGCTTTCAGGTAGTCGAAATTTATCTTTCTCCCTATTAGGGATTGAAACTTTGAGATTTTTTGGCTGACTTTTTACGAGTTTTGGCGTCGAAATTTATCTTTCTCCCTATTAGGGATTGAAACACAAAAAAAAGAAACCCCAGCGAGCTAAATGCGTCGAAATTTATCTTTCTCCCTATTAGGGATTGAAACAAGATACCTGATGCCATGATGCATATACCAGCTTGTCGAAATTTATCTTTCTCCCTATTAGGGATTGAAACATCAATTGCTTTCCATCCGTCCTGTTCTTTGTTGAGGTCGAAATTTATCTTTCTCCCTATTAGGGATTGAAACGGAAAACGCCACTAGAGCAACAAATGCTTATAATCGTCGAAATTTATCTTTCTCCCTATTAGGGATTGAAACATAAGAGACGTATTTGATAAGGACTACTATCAAGAGGTCGAAATTTATCTTTCTCCCTATTAGGGATTGAAACAAGTATTAGATCTGGTGTTGAGCCATCTTGGACAAGTCGAAATTTATCTTTCTCCCTATTAGGGATTGAAACTCCGGTAATTGGCTGTAACATGGATTGATTCACACGTCGAAATTTATCTTTCTCCCTATTAGGGATTGAAACCTTTTTGAACTGAGCAATGATTGCAGCCTCTAGCGGTCGAAATTTATCTTTCTCCCTATTAGGGATTGAAACAGGTCGAGCCGTTGCTAAAGCATGGCGTGGAGCCGGAAGAGGAGAAGTCGAAATTTATCTTTCTCCCTATTAGGGATTGAAACAATCTTTTTCATGTTGCCTTGTAGGCGCTCCTGATGTCGAAATTTATCTTTCTCCCTATTAGGGATTGAAACTTGAATTAACAGCGCCTCCTAGACCAGCGCAAGCGTCGAAATTTATCTTTCTCCCTATTAGGGATTGAAACAAAAGAGCTAATTTTCAATACACGCCAGACGATCCTTCGTCGAAATTTATCTTTCTCCCTATTAGGGATTGAAACCAGTATTCTATATTGCTAACTACCGCACCATGTCGTCGAAATTTATCTTTCTCCCTATTAGGGATTGAAACGAAAGCGTCAAATTCAAGGGACAAGGCTATAAGGTCGAAATTTATCTTTCTCCCTATTAGGGATTGAAACATTGTATATCTGCTTTAGCGGCGACCACCGGGAGGTCGAAATTTATCTTTCTCCCTATTAGGGATTGAAACATAACTTACACCCTTAGCTGAATCGGTGTAAGCTAAAGTCGAAATTTATCTTTCTCCCTATTAGGGATTGAAACCTGAAATTTCTAGAATTGAAATCAACCCACGCGGACTGGTCGAAATTTATCTTTCTCCCTATTAGGGATTGAAACTAATGGAAGATACCACACAGCGCGCTTTACTACCGAGGGGTCGAAATTTATCTTTCTCCCTATTAGGGATTGAAACAACTGCAAGCAATGGGGGATTTCTGCAAGTATCAGTCGAAATTTATCTTTCTCCCTATTAGGGATTGAAACAGCATACCTCCTGATACGTCAGCCGTGGAATTCTTGGTCGAAATTTATCTTTCTCCCTATTAGGGATTGAAACACGACACCCAAATCAACCGAAATCATGACGGATGGTCGAAATTTATCTTTCTCCCTATTAGGGATTGAAACCTCTTGAATTGACAGCGTTGAGTATTTCTGAAGGAACTTTAAGTCGAAATTTATCTTTCTCCCTATTAGGGATTGAAACTGGATGGATAATTATTAGTGACGAACAATCTAAACGTCGAAATTTATCTTTCTCCCTATTAGGGATTGAAACATTTGTAAGAACATTGAAAGTAGGATCAATGAGCCGTCGAAATTTATCTTTCTCCCTATTAGGGATTGAAACGTAACTATCAAAATCAGGCAACTGAATGAACTTTGTCGAAATTTATCTTTCTCCCTATTAGGGATTGAAACAGTGCTACGAATAAACTTCTCAAGGTAGTCTTCTGTCGAAATTTATCTTTCTCCCTATTAGGGATTGAAACTACGTAAAGCTTAAAAGTTCCTGAATCAAAAGTTGGGTCGAAATTTATCTTTCTCCCTATTAGGGATTGAAACAGGTATATCAAATAGCAGGCTTGTCTTCCAAAAAGTCGAAATTTATCTTTCTCCCTATTAGGGATTGAAACAAAAATTTTCAAAAGCAGATATCAGAATTAAATAAGTCGAAATTTATCTTTCTCCCTATTAGGGATTGAAACTCAACTGAACAACAGTAAACGGGTTCAATGCCTGTGTCGAAATTTATCTTTCTCCCTATTAGGGATTGAAACAGGATTTAAAATATAGAAGTGCTCTAAATATTCTAAAGTCGAAATTTATCTTTCTCCCTATTAGGGATTGAAACAACCAAACTTCCGTGTTGTCTCCCGCTCTCATAAATAGCCATGAACGTCGAAATTTATCTTTCTCCCTATTAGGGATTGAAACTTTTAATATTTCAATTGTTTCTAAGTCTCCTTTTTTAGCGTCGAAATTTATCTTTCTCCCTATTAGGGATTGAAACGCGATGGACGATGACCTAGAGAGCATCTTTGGAAGTCGAAATTTATCTTTCTCCCTATTAGGGATTGAAACGGTGCTGCTCACATTAGTAGCTTATGGAATGGTGGGTCGAAATTTATCTTTCTCCCTATTAGGGATTGAAACAAAATCTTCAAGGTTTACCATTGCTTCTTTTTTGTGTCGAAATTTATCTTTCTCCCTATTAGGGATTGAAACAGTGGGTCTGATAATGTTATCAGTTCCTCGCAGAGTCGAAATTTATCTTTCTCCCTATTAGGGATTGAAACGCACCCACTATCAAAACAATTGCTGCTCCAATCAAGTCGAAATTTATCTTTCTCCCTATTAGGGATTGAAACGTAGCTGCTCCACTATTGACGAATTCTGCGATCGCAGTCGAAATTTATCTTTCTCCCTATTAGGGATTGAAACAGTCGGGGCAAGTTCTCCAAATAGCGCGGTTAGCTCTAGTCGAAATTTATCTTTCTCCCTATTAGGGATTGAAACAAGTAGGATGTTCATGATGGCTTTAGGTTTTGCAGTCGAAATTTATCTTTCTCCCTATTAGGGATTGAAACCTCAGACTCGCTAAGAAATGGAGAGTCGGGTACGTCGAAATTTATCTTTCTCCCTATTAGGGATTGAAACGTTAAGTTGCTGCTGCTTTGGAGTTAGCTTTTTTGTCGAAATTTATCTTTCTCCCTATTAGGGATTGAAACAAACCACTTTGGGCTAAGAAAACTTGCCCCGGCGGTGTCGAAATTTATCTTTCTCCCTATTAGGGATTGAAACAACGAGGTTCCACACCAATGAGTAGCGCTACCTGGTTGGTCGAAATTTATCTTTCTCCCTATTAGGGATTGAAACATTAATCATTTCTTTGCGTAAGCCATGCTGATTACAGGTCGAAATTTATCTTTCTCCCTATTAGGGATTGAAACGTGGTATTGATAGCTGTCTGAACCTGAGAAGCAGTGTCGAAATTTATCTTTCTCCCTATTAGGGATTGAAACGAAACTTTCTGATGAGCAAGTACAGTACATTAGAGTCGAAATTTATCTTTCTCCCTATTAGGGATTGAAACATCCCCGCTACCTCACACCCGTTATAGATAAAAGTCGTCGAAATTTATCTTTCTCCCTATTAGGGATTGAAACCCAGTTTAGGGCGAGCGCTTTTTGGGTATTTAGCCGTCGTCGAAATTTATCTTTCTCCCTATTAGGGATTGAAACAAAAAACTAGCTAACCACAAATCAAGTGTTGTAGCGTCGAAATTTATCTTTCTCCCTATTAGGGATTGAAACAGGAGAGACGATCTTTACAGTAGGAAGCCAATATGAGTCGAAATTTATCTTTCTCCCTATTAGGGATTGAAACACCTTTGCAGTATCTGATGGCTTGGCAGAAAGTCGTCGAAATTTATCTTTCTCCCTATTAGGGATTGAAACCAAGCTTTTATTGATGAAGCAACATTTCTTGTAGGTCGAAATTTATCTTTCTCCCTATTAGGGATTGAAACAAAAAGTTTTGTGTTAAGAAGCAACCCCTCACTAAGTCGAAATTTATCTTTCTCCCTATTAGGGATTGAAACATTTCTCGCGCTTCAAGTCCATCGGCTAAACTTTTGTCGAAATTTATCTTTCTCCCTATTAGGGATTGAAACTGCAATCAATAGTGCTCTAGCGCCTATCGATACAAGGTCGAAATTTATCTTTCTCCCTATTAGGGATTGAAACCTATTAGGAAAACTACGCGATCGCCCCACTCCCTGTGTCGAAATTTATCTTTCTCCCTATTAGGGATTGAAACTTAAATGCCTGGGTGGTATCTGCCCTTAGCTGGTTAATTAAGTCGAAATTTATCTTTCTCCCTATTAGGGATTGAAACAAAAGAAGGGGCAACACAAGTTGGATCAATCCTAAGTCGAAATTTATCTTTCTCCCTATTAGGGATTGAAACTCTAGCGACTTGTAATTCAAAAATTCTACTTTTTGTCAGTCGAAATTTATCTTTCTCCCTATTAGGGATTGAAACTTACTACTTCTTTTTCGTTAATGGTAACGGTTGTAGTGTCGAAATTTATCTTTCTCCCTATTAGGGATTGAAACGCTGGGTATAAGTGACAAACCCACTCCCATCACCGTCGAAATTTATCTTTCTCCCTATTAGGGATTGAAACTGCACATTTTTCAAAATCGGATATTGTATATCCTTTGAGTCGAAATTTATCTTTCTCCCTATTAGGGATTGAAACTTAAATTTTGCAAAGTTTCATAATTTATTTATTTCCAGCAAAGAAGTACCTATAAAGTAGTGGACTACTATTCTTATAAAGCGTGTTGAATGTCCAGAAAAGGAGAATCAATATCTAATTGCCAATTTTCATCTATAAATTCTAGATTTTCATCATAAACAAGTTCCAACTCGCCAATACGCAGTCTGTTATGATGACTTAAATTACCTTCAACATCATTTCTATAATCTGTGAGGATAAACTTCAATTGGAGAAAGCGTTTCTTCTGTGTTACGCCAATGGAACTACGAGTTAATTCAGCTTCGAGGGTGCGTGGTAGGGGAATTTCTTCATAATATTTATCTTGCTCATCCCAATAACCGGATACTTTATAATCACATAAAGAGAGATGTTCTTTAACAAGTGTATTGGCATCTATGTTTTGTAGGATTTCAGTAAAATCATGCCAAACTGGGTGATTTTTTAATTCAAGGTTACTCATATCTGATTTTAGATTAATGTTCTGTTGCTAAACCAGGAAAGTGCAAGACTCCATCTATAAATTTGGCATGAAACCGACAGTCGCCGCTTTTCCCAAAACTTTTGATTTCAAATCGTAACCTTCTTCTTGAGAGGGAACAAGACCAATACTACCGCGTGGGGCACTTGCCCTTTTTCAATAGCTTTTAGCTGTTTACTTTTTTGGTCATATTTTATTCCCAGTTTAATTTGTTCTTGACTAAAAGAAACTAGTAAATCATTAGTTGTATGATATACAGCATCAGGCTGAATATCTGCCCAATTATTGGGTAAAGGTTCTATTTAACTGATTCAATAGTGAGAGATAAACTCACTCCTAATTTACTACGGTTGATAGCGCAAGCTAAAGCAAAAGGCATTATCCTGACGAGCGACGCTCGCCTCCTCCCACTTTCTCGCCATATGCATTATTATTTAATAGTATTTTGAGTATTTTTACAGATTTACAAGATTTGTATTATAGAATGTGGCGAATGGTCATATTATGAGTTTAGACGTGTTTGCACCGGATGAATCGAGTAGCAGTGAATCTTTAACAATCGGGCAGGCGATCGCCAACCTCCAAGGAGAAGATTTGGGGTTGCGCATGTATGCGGCTTGGTGGCTGGGCAGATTTCGGGTACGGGAACCCGTAGCAGTTTCACTCCTCATCCAAGCACTAGAAGACGAAGCTGATCGCACAGAAGAAGGTGGATACCCGTTACGGCGGAACGCTGCTAGGGCATTGGGAAAGTTGGGCGATCGCCAAGCAGTGCTACCCCTGATTGAGTCTTTGGATTGCTCAGATTTTTACGTCCGGGAAGCTGCAGCTCAATCCCTAGAGATGCTAGGCGATCCAGTTTGTATCCCCAATTTGATTTCCCTACTCAAAGCAGGCTTGCAAGGAAATCACCTCGTTCCAAACCAGCCAGACTTCTCTCAACCTTATGATGCCATTTTAGAAGCCTTAGGAACCCTAGGAGCAACCGTCGCTGTTCCGCTGATTTCGCTGTTCTTGGATCATCCAATCGAGCGGATTCAGTATGCTGCAGCACGAGCCATGTACCAGTTAACTCAAGATGTGATCTATGGAGAACGCCTGGTGCAAGCCTTGGCAGGTAAGGATTTGCAACTGCGTCGCTCTGCACTTGCAGACTTGGGTGCCATTGGCTACTTGCCAGCAGCAGAGGCGATCGCTCAAACTTTGGCTGAAAATAGTATAAAACTGATTGCACTCAAAGGACTACTGGAACACCAGATTTATATGTCACCTTCCAATGAATTATCTGAGGGTGCTGTTCGGGTGATGACGTTAATGGATGGGTTACTGTAGTATAATGGCGCAGCAACCGACACACAGATTAATCCTCGTCCTCAGTTTGCTTTGGCGTCAAGCTTCCTAACTTTCGCAGTAGCTTTGCATGAGGAATTGTAATAATGTTCTGCACATCAAACACTCCTGCTCGAAGGAAGTTGACTTTGACCTCTACTTCAAATCTCGAACCACGTGGGCTAGTTGTGTGAGGAACTAAGGTTACCAAGGCACGATCTTGTTCCAAAGCTGGAATACTAATGACCAAACATGGTCTAATATCATGTCCGGCTAATTAGTTGTGATTACAAAATCTGTGCAAAAACCGGGAAATCCTCTTTCTCCCTGCTAAGAGCCCCCTGCTAAGAGCCGTCTTAATGATAAGTCTTTCACCGGACATGATATAACTTTTGCTGCATAGCCTAGATCGACGAGCCAGACCTCTCCACGATCAGGAATCTTTATGGGCAGCTTCTTGCTTATCTAACTCTAGAAAAATTGCTTCAGCATGTAAGACTAAATCTTCATCCGATAAAGGCGGAAAATCTACATGAATGACCCGCTTCAAAATTTCCAATGCAATCTCTAGCCGCTCTGAGTCCGGCAAACGATCAAAGCTACTTAGGAATTCTTTTACTACAGGAGTCATAATTCTTTTGCTCGGACACACTTCACAGTAGCACAAGCCTCATTTATTAGTTCATTCATTATTGACGAGCTACTAGTCTAAAATTGAAACAATACAAACAACTCAGACTATATAAAAAATTCAACGTCTAGCCATCCCTATATTAAAAATTAAGTTTATGACTGCTAATCTTGCCCAAACCCTAATCCGCGCCGTTGAAGAAGCAGACTCCTCTGCCCGTCTACTGGAAGCTGTCGAGCAATTGTCAGCCGCCCGTCTGGAAGCGGCGATTCCAACCCTGATTGCAGCGCTAGGCTACAACAACCCAGGGGCGGCGGTTGCAGCAGTTGAGGGACTGATTGAGATCGGCAAGCCAGCAGTAACGCCCCTAATGGAACTGCTGGATGGCTACAACTATGGTGCTAGGGCTTGGGCAATTCGTGCCCTTGCCGGAATTGGCGATCCACGAGGATTGGAGATGTTGCTTGATGCGGCAAAAAATGACTTTTCTTTCAGTGTCCGGCGGGGCGCTGCTAGGGGACTAGGTACGATCGCCTGGGAAGATTTACCACCAGAGCAACTTCAAAGCGCACAAACTCAGGTGCTAGAGACTCTACTACAAGTGTCCCAAGACCACGAATGGGTGGTGCGTTATGCAGCGGTGACTGCGTTGCAGAAATTGGCGATCGCCGTTGCCATTTCTCATACCGACTGGGCGATGCAGATTATAACACATTTTGACCGCCAGGTGGAATCTGAAGACAATCTGACAGTGATTGCTCGGATTTGGCTGGCGCAGAGAGAAATTCAGGAGTATGCCGTTGAGGTACTGGATAAGCAAACTGCTGCAACTGTCAGCACCTTGGACATCGACTGGCAAGCAACTCTCGAAAAACTTTATGCGCGTAAGCGTCAGGAACAACCCTTGCCAGAAGGCGATCCGCGCAAGTTTCGTGAGGTTGCAGCCGCGATTGCGAGGGCGAATGCTTAGTCTTAAGGATGAGAGACTCGTCGCCTGAGAACTTCCAACAGAGTTGTAAACTCCTCTGGAACAGATGCAGTGACTTCAATCCATTCTCCAGAGACAGGATGTTCTAACGTGAGTCGCCAAGCGTGAAGTGCTTGACCTGGTAAATTCACACCAACGGAACGACCGGAACTATAAATAGGATCGCCAACAATAGGATGACCGATGTGGGTGCTGTGGACACGAATTTGATGGGTGCGTCCGGTTTCCAGTTGAAAGTGCATCAATGTATAGTTACCAAAACGCTCTTTCACTTTCCAGTGAGTAACTGCAGTTCTTCCACCTTGTTCTACTGGAACAACCGCCATTTTTTTGCGGTCAACTGGATGACGACCGATAGGTAAGTCAATGGTACCGCTTTCTGTTTTGGGTACGCCGTAGATAATGCCGAGGTATTCTCGCCGTGCAGTTTTTGCTTTAAGTTGAGCTTGTAGGTGTTGATGAGCGTGTTCTGTTTTGGCTATTGCGATCGCCCCCGTTGTATCCTTATCCAATCGATGCACAATTCCCGGACGTTGGACTCCCCCAATTCCTGGTAAATTAGGACAGTGAGCTAAGATCGCGTTGACTAAAGTACCGTCTTGATGACCTGGTGCGGGATGGACGACTAACCCAGCGCTTTTGTTGATGATAAGTAGAGAGTCGTCTTCGTAAAGAATGTCCAGAGGAATATCTTCTGGTTGGAGTTCTAAGGGTTGGGCGTCTGGTATTTTAATGGAAATGCGATCGCCTACTTTGACAGCGATTTTCTTTGATGTGCAAATATTATCATTTAGTTGGACGTGACTTTGTTCTATGAGCTGCTGAATGCGCGATCGCGATAAGTTTGGTAATTCTTGGGAGAGGTAGCGATCTAGGCGAACGCTATCACTATCTTGTTTGACTTCTAGAAAAAATTCGTTCACACTTAATTTGGATTAATTCCTCGTTCTTGAAGTAAAGCACGGAGTGCTTGTAATTCTGCTTCAGCTTTTTCGGCTCTAGCTTCAGCTTGTTTTTGTTTATGCGCTAGTTCCACATAGCTTAGAAACTGCTGTTCATCAGGACGATAAATCTGAAGTTCGCCCTCTAACATTTCAAAGCGTATGCTTAGACGAGGACTCACCCAACCTATCATTTGCTCAATTTCTGCTAATTCATCACCAGAGCGTAGCCAACCAGTCAACTCACCTGTGTCTGGGTTATACAAGTAGTATTCTTCCACACCATAGCGCTCATAAAACTTGTATTTAGTGATCATCTCTTTGGCGCTATTGCTGGGGGAAAGAATTTCAAACACGACTTGTGGGGGAATATTGTCTTCTCGCCACTGTAAATAAGAACCTCGATCTCCTTTTGGTCTGCCAAAGACAACCATAACATCAGGCGCTCTACGAGTGAGGTTATTGCCCTCAATAGGATACCACAGTAAGTCCCCAGCAACGAACACATTCGGGTGATTGTCAAACAGCAAATCCAAGTTTTTTTTAATGAGTACAATCAACTCAAATTGCTTTGTGTTATCAGCCATTGGCTGTCCGTCGCTTTCCGGGTAAATAACATCCTTTTGGTTGTAAGATGATATCTGAGTGACCATCGCAGTAAATTCTCTTCTTGCAGATAGCATAGTTCATTTTAACGAACGCAAGTGCGTGTGAAGTCTTCGCATACCAACAAGACCAAGAAAGCATGGTATTTGTAGTCCTGCTCAATTTATATTTTTAACAGTTATCAGTTATCAAGTACCCGCAGTACCTGTTCACTGTTCACTGTTCACCCTATGGCTAACGCCACGCCTTACGGTGAGTCCAGCGCTGCGGGAGGGTCTCCCTCCGCAGGCGACTGGCGAACCCGGAGGGCTATCGGGTATGCGCAAAGCGCACGCCTGAGGGCGAACGCCAGATGCCTCTGTCGGTAAACCCTCATCAAGCACTGGACTCACTGTTCACTGTTCACTGGTTTAATTACTTATGCGTACTCGCCAAGAAATTACGGATATGTTCTCGACATTCGCGCAGTTGGAAGGAGACAAATTCAGCAAATGGTCCATTGATAAGAAACTATATAAAAATATTCAAAATCACTTGGAGCTTTCCTCAGAAGCACTTAAATCAGAAAACTTTTGGGCGCTTTACTGGCATAAGCACTGGCGTTCTAAATCCAACAATTTTGCCAGAATGCATTTGTCGGCTTATTTACAAGAACCATGTTATTGGACGGCTTCAAAAGCAGTTGCTAAATTTACTCTTAGCCAATACACTCTAGCTGATTACTTCCAAATGGCGATCGCAGAAGTCGAAATAATTCTTAAAGACTTCAACTCAGAAAAATGCTCTAGTTTAAAAGCCTACGCCATTATGGCAATTCCCAGTCGGCTGAAAGATGTTTTGCGCCAACGCAAAGAAGCTAATCTTTGCACGAATTGGGCATTGTTACGCAAAGTGAGCAAAAAGCTGCTTAGTGAAGCTCTTAGTGAAGCTGGATTATCACAAAGCGCAATTGCTCAATATCGTCTAGCTTGGACTTGTTTCAACCAACTGTACGTCCAAAACCAACCAGGAGGTACCAGTAAGTTACCAGAACCGAATCGTCAGCTTTGGGAAGCGATTGCCAACCTCTACAACCAGCAACGCCAAAGCCAACTTACTCAACTCACTGAGCAACGTAATGCACAGACAATTGAACAGTGGTTAAACCAAACAGTTCTCTACGTGCGTGCTTATCTTTTTCCAGCAGTGAAATCTCTAAATGCTTTTAAGCAAGATGATGACACGACAGTAACGCTTGATTTGCCAGATCCATCTTTTGACTCACCAATGGCTGATATGATAGCCGAAGAGGATGTCCAAAATCGACAAAACCAAATATCTCAGATGTTTGCTGTATTGTTAAAAGCTTTACAGAGCCTGGATGGGCAATCCCAAGAAGTACTTAAGCTTTACTATCAACAGGGACTCACTCAGCAGCAGATTATGCAACAGTTGCAGATGAGTCAGCCTACGGTGTCTCGCAGACTGGTTAAAGGTAGAGAATCAATGCTTGCAGGACTTATTAAGTGGAGCCAAGCTTTGAATATTTGTGTTGATTCTAACCAAATAAAAGATATGAGTCTTGCTTTGGAAGAATGGCTGAGAAATCAGTATGGCGAGTATAATATGAACCCATAGTTTTCATTAGGTAGTAAAAATGACTTGTGCATTTGCTGATCCGAGAGAATGGTGGTTAGAAATATCACCAACAATTCAAGTACAATCCTGGCAACAAAGCCAGGTTTATGGCACGTCTAGCAGTCGCTGGTGCGCTTACATAAATCAAATTTGTCTCCATGCCTTCTTGGATTGGATCTCAACTGAAGATTTTCCCAGCGCGAGTGTTTGGCACAGTTTCCCTGGTACGCCAGCTTTTTGGGAATTTGTCAATGGCACAGCTATTTTGTTAGACCGGAGGCGAGTCGTGTTGATTCCCAGTGAGGCAATTGATGATAGCGAGTTAGAAGTTCCTCAGGAATGGGTGGACATTCCCAGTTGGGCAGCAGACTACTATTTAGCAGTACAAGTCAAACCAGATGGCGAGTGGGTACGAATTTGGGGTTATACAACCCATACAGAACTGAAATCTCTGGCTCACTATGACTCAGTCGATAGAACTTATTGTATAGATGCAAGGCATTTGACAAAAGACCTCAATGCTTTTTCTTTGAGCTATCAATTTTGTAGAGAAGAACAGATGAAAGCGGCTGTAGCTTCTCTACCACAATTATCCACCCAGCAAGCAGAAAATCTTGTGCAACGCTTAGGCAATTCCTCTGTGACTTTTTCTAGACTAGGAGTACCATTTACAACCTGGGGTTCGCTACTAGAGGATGAACACTGGCGGCAGCGCTTGTACCAACAACGGTTCACCCTGAGCGCAGTCGTAAGCGCAAGCGCACGCCAAGGCGAACGCGTAGCGTCTCCGCAGGAGATAGGGCAGCAGTCACAATCTTCGCAAGTGCAAGTGAATCTCAGTCGTTGGCTGGAAGGTATATATGATAATGCTTGGGAATCAATAGAGACATTTTTCGCATCAAATTCCAGTAGTGTAGCTTTTAATTTTAGGAGTAGTTCAGGCTTAGATCTTAGTAGTATCAAACGAGCCAAGCTGATTGACTTGGGAATCGAAATAGAGTCTCAAAAAGTGGTGCTCTTAGTTGCTTTGATACCAGAGTCTAGCCAACAAGTTAGTATTCGCGTGCAATTACATCCTGCCAATGGAGAATCTTATTTACCTGTTAATATGAAGCTAGCTTTGCTTTTAGAGTCAGGGGAAATCATTCAAGAAGTGCAAGCAAGAGTTCAAGATAACTACATACAATTGAAACGCTTTGATGGAGAAGTAGGAGAATGTTTTTGCATCCAAGTTACTCTTGATAGTTGCCAGATAACAGAAAATTTCGTTATTTAGTCATTAGTTTTTATATTATATTCGGATGAACACTTATAAAAAACGAAAAACCTCACCCCGCCCTATGCCTAACGGCACGCTACGCTATCGGGCACCCCTCTCCTTGTTAAGCAGAGGGGTACTCGGGTTCCCCATGCACTGGGGATTAGAGGCGAAGCGAGTGAGGTCTTTTTATTGTAAGTAATCAAACGAACTTGATATTAGTCATTAGTCAGAACCTTAATGACAAATGGTTGCTAGACAAATAAAAACTAACCCTTCGGGAACGCCCGTCACCTGCGGAGGATCCAGTACTGTAGGAGAGTCTCCCTCACTTGGTATCTGGCGTTGGAAACCCTCCCGCAGTGCTGGACTCACAACTTACAACTACCAAACAACAAATGAGTAAACTAGTCATCTTCAGCTTGTTGGGAGGAGATTTAAATCAAGGATTTCCTGTTGTCACGGCTCAACTTTGGCATAATAACCAATTATTTAAAACAACAGGAAGTCTGCCAGCAGTACCAGAACTTTCCGAACTCTACAGAAGATGGAAGTTACTCTATGAAGCTGTCCATCAACGTTTGGGCAGCAATCAACGTATAAAAGTGCATTCACAAGATATTACTAATATTTCTGTGAATGACTTTGATGAAGTGTGTCAACACCTACAAGCAAAGATCAATGCTTGGTTGAAATTTGAATCATTCCAAAAGATTGAGCGACAGTTACGGACTCTACTCAGTCGAGATGATGAAATTAGAGTTGTTATTGAAACGGATATAGCTTTACTGCATCGCTTACCTTGGCTTCTGTGGGATTTTTTTGAGGATTACCCCAAAGCAGAATTAGCTTTGAGCAATCATGAGTATGCATCTCCTCAGGTAGTGGGAAAATCTTCCACAAGTCAAGTCAAGATTTTAGCAATTTTAGGTAATAGTTTTGGTATTGATATTGATAAAGATCGCTCTTTGTTGCAAGGTTTAACAGACTCTCAAACTACGTTTCTTGTCGAACCTACACGAAAAGAACTTGATGAACAACTTTGGAATCAGGATTGGGATCTTCTATTTTTTGCAGGACATAGCGCTAGTATTGTAGATGGAGAGATAGGGGAATTTTACATTAATCAGACAGAGAGTTTAACAATTTCCCAGTTTAAAAATGCACTTAAAACAGCAATTACACGCGGTTTAAAACTGGCAATTTTCAACTCCTGTGATGGAATTGGTTTGGCACGAAATTTAGCTGATTTGAATATTCCCCAAATGATTGTGATGCGGGAACCAGTTCCAGATTTAGTCGCACAGGAGTTTTTAAAAAACTTTCTGGTCGCTTTTGCTGGGGATAAGCCATTTTATCTGGCAGTGCGAGAAGCGCGGGAAAGACTTCAGGGATTGGAGAATGACTTCCCTTGTGCTAGTTGGTTACCAGTCATCTGCCAAAATCCTACAACTGTTCCGATAACTTGGCAAGAACTGCGCGGTGGTTGGGATGACATTGAGACTCGCGGCGAAGTTTCGACAAAGAGCAGAATTTCGACCCCAAAGACTAAAAGTAGAATTTCGACTCCAAAGTGCAAACTTTGGACTGTACTGCTGAGTACTGTTATTGTAACTCTTTCAACAATAGGTCTGAGATACTTAGGGCTTTTTGAAAAACTCGAACTGCAAACTTTTGACCAAATGCTACTCCTGCGATCAAAGGAAGAGTTAGATCCAAGATTGCTCGTTGTTGAAATCACTGAAAAAGATATTCAATCCCGACCAGAAACGATTCAAGGACCGAAATCCGTTTCTGATAGTACGTTAGCTCAATTACTCAACAAATTACAAAAGTATCAACCGCGAGTCATTGGACTAGATATTTATAGAGATTTTGCTGACCGCCTTGGACTACTCTCAGAGCAAGCCCCAAATAAGTTAAAGCCGATACAACTAGCTACTGAACTAAGCAAAGAAAATGTTGTTGTTGTCTGCAAAGGTCGAGATAGCAAATATGACCCCCAAGGTGTTAAACCTCCAAGAGAAGTACCTGAAGAACGTCAGGGTTTTACTGATGCAATCCAAGATCCAGATGGTATCGTCCGTCGCCAAATTTTGATGATGCGACAAGAACCTTCGTCTTCCTGTGCAACGCCTCACTCACTCTCGTTGCAATTGGCTGCTGGTTACTTATCTTACGAAAATATTAAACCTGATTTCAATGAAGATTATGTACAGTTTGGTTCTAAAGTATTTAAACGCTTAAAGTCTGGTCGCAGTGGTGGCTATCAACAAAAAGTTGGTTTAGGCGGAATTCAAATACTTGTTAATTACCGTGATGTAGATTATCAAAGAATTTCTTTGGAAGATGTATTGAGTGATAAACTTAACCCTGAGTTGCTCAAAGATAAGCTAGTTCTCATTGGAGTGACAGCTAACACTATCAGTGATACTTGGTCAACTCCCTACTCTACTGCACAGCAAACTTACGAGCCAATACCAGGCGTATTTATACAAGCGCAAATGGTCAGCCAAATTCTGAGTGCCGTTTTAGACGAACGTCCAATTCTTGGGGTTTTGCCTTTCTGGGGCGATATTCTGTGGATATGGGGATGGTCGAGTGTGTCTGGTCTGATTGTTTGGCGCTTTCGTTCGCTGTCAAATAAGGGATGGGGCATGTTTGCGATAGTTGTTGTTTTGTATGGAGTTTGTGCGATCGCTCTTTTAAAACAAGGGGTATGGTTACCATTTATTCCCTCAGTTTCTGCAGTGCTTGCAAGCGCTGTTGTTGTGTTGTTTGTTCAAGGCAGTCAGGAATTTTTCATTGCTACCGACTCTTTACGTGAATAAAAATATCAGGGCAAACCAATTATATCAAATCCGCTTGATTACCCACAGTTCCCGCAGAAACCCATCCATAAATCACAACGCTTGTGCAACGCTTTAACTATGTGCATTTACCCGGATTTGATATTAATCAGTAGAGAGGTTTGTGCTTAGACCATTTTCATATGAAGATGCATAGAAAAAACCCCACCGCCGTTAACTGCCCTCCCCTTGGTAAGGGGAGCCAGTGCGTTGCGGGGGTTCCCCTGAGGGTGCACCTGGCGTGAGGTTTGGAGGGGTCAAAATAATGTGCAGCCTCACATAGAATTGGTATTAGACAAGCAAAGTGAGTAAACAAACCTGATCTTTTGTCCTTATCTGGTGGGAGTGAAGACGCCAACCGGAATATTTAACAACGTCACAAATCAGCAATCAATCTTGCCTTCCTCAAAAAGAATTGGAGTACAGTCTCTTCTCTAGAAATAATATCAGCTCTACCCTCCATCCCTACTTGGATAGCACACTGGTTTTTACCCTTACCAAGAGATAAAACTTCTGGCTGAATTGTCACCTCGTAGAAAGTACTAACTGCACCCCCTTGCTGACTTGAACCTGTTGCAGCAGCAGTTGCAGTCGCACTATTATTTTGAGGTTTAATGGTATCTTCGGAAATCTGGCTGACGACACCTTTAAGAGTGCCATAATCTGTATAAGGACAAGAAGAAACCCGCAAAAGTACTTTTTGACCTTGTTTTAACTTGCTTTTCTCTTGGGGTGCGACTGCTGCCTTGACTACCAAGGGGGCATTACTGGGGACAATTTGAGCGATTTCCTCTCCAGAACGCACAGTTTGACCAGAGTTTCGCAAGTTTAGCTTGGATATTATACCATCTGATGTAGCAGTTATGGTGGTTTGGTTGAGGTCAATTATTACTTGTTGGAGTTCACGGGAATCTCGTTCTAGCTGTTTACTTTTTTCAAACTTTTGTTGGATGAGGGCTTGGCGTTCTTTGTCTAGTGTAGCGAGAGTGGCTTTTCCTGTGGCTTGTTCTCGGGCAATGGTTTGTTGGGCGATCGCCACTTCTGCTTTACTAGGATTAAGAGCAGCTTGAGCACGTTGCCATTTCGCTCTCGCAGCCGAAATCGCTTGTTTTTGCTGCTCAATTGCTTGAAGTTGTGCCAAAACTGCTGCTTGTTGCACCTCAACTGCTGACGATTGCTGCTCAACAACGAGTTGTGCTTCTTCCAATTGATTATAAGAAAGAGCTCCAGCTTTGGCTACGCTTTGATATCGGTTCCGCTTTGACTTGGCTGCATTTAACGCAGCTTGGCTTGACTTGAAGTTCGCTTGGGTTGATTGTAATTGTGCTTGTGCTTTTTGCAATTCCGCTTGGGCTTGCTTTAAATTCGCTTGGGCTTCTTCCACATCCTTATTGCTGGTAATTTGCCTGTCTCGATAATCGCGACTGCGGCGACTGAGTTCAGCGACTGCTGAATCAACAGCCCCTTTGGTACGGTCAGTTTCTGCTGCTATCTGGTTATTAAGAGCACTAATTTGAGCGTTGATTTGAACGATTTGTAACTGGCTTTGCTGGATATTGCTTTGTAGTTGGCTCTTTTTGGTTTGCAGGCGAGAGTCATCGATAGTGGCAATTTCTGTTCCTTTTTTGACAACTTGATTTTCTTTGACAGATATATGCATAACCTGACCTTCTGTCGCAGCTTGCACAATCCGCAATTCACCAGCCGGACGGACGAGTGCTTGTGCTTTTACGGTGACTTTGTATTTAGCGACAGAAGCAACGATGACGCTGATTCCCAAAATACCAACCATCACCAGTCCGCCCATAGTAACCCAGGAACTCATTGGTGGGAGAAATTCGTTTTCTTGAACTGGGGGAAGCAGAAAGTCTGAGTTGGAGTTGCTAATCATAATTCAAGTTAGTTTAACAGTTATCAAAAAGAAGTCAGAAGTTATCAGTAATGTAGGGTGGGCACTGCCAGTCAAATCCTGCCCACTATATGAAGGTTTTAGTGGCAGTGCCCACCTTACCTGTGTTTTAAAAATCTTTGGAGGATTCCTATATCAGTTATCAGTTTCATCAATGAATTTAACTAATTGTCTGGAACTTTCCGTTAGAATGAGAAATAGAACCTTTCATCACCAAACCATTCGTTGGTTGGGCAACATCGTCTAAAAAGTCTAAGTGGTCGCCTCTTTGATGACGCAGTTGCTCTGGTGTGCCTTGGATTTTTAAGCGCCCTTCCTCCAGTAGGACAATCCAATCAGCTAGCTGAATCACTCTGGGGCGGTGGCTAATCATAATTGTGGTTTTGCCTCGTCGGTGGGAAAGCAGTTGATCTAGTACAAAGCTCTCACTCACCGGGTCGAGAGCACCAGTGGATTCATCTAAAATGAGTATGGGTGGGTCAGTGACTATCGCCCTGGCTATGGCTAATCTTTGCTTTTGACCGCCAGAGAGATTTGCACCAAATTCTCCTAAAACAGTTTGATATTTATCGGGTAATTTACTAATAAATTCATCTGCACCAGCAATCTGGCAAGCTTCGACAATTTGTTTAAAAGTAATGTTAGGATAACTAAAGCGGAAGTTGTCAATGATGGAGCGACTCCAGAAGTGGGCTTCTTGAGGCACGAGTACTACCTGTTGTCGCAGACATTCCACAGAAAGGTCTTGCTGGTTGTACATTCCATAGCGAATATTGCCAGACTGGGAGGAATATAAACCAGCAATCAATTTGGCAAGGGTACTTTTGCCACAGCCAGATTTACCAATCAAGGCAATGACTTGACCACCAGAGATAGTCAAAGAAAAATCTTGCAGGAGGTCAACTCTACCTGCATGGTGAAAGTTGAGGTTGGTGCAGGTGATATCTGCGTTAAAAGCTATTTCTGCAATTGGCTTTTTCAAATCGTTTTCGTCTTCTGGGGTAGCATCTATCACTTCTGTCAGGCGTTGGACGACAATTTGAGCAGTGATAAATTCATCAATTAGCCCAACTACAGACCCCAGGAAGCCAAGAAAGCTGCCACTCATGCCGTTATACGCCAGCAGTTGTCCGATCGATAATGTTTGATTAATCACCAAGTGCGAACCTAACCAGAGTAAGGCAATATTCGTGAAATTGGAAAGAATCCCGGTGATTGTGCTGCTGTAAAGCCCCAGTTTCATGGTAGTCCAGCCTAGGTTAGCAAGGCGACCAAAATTGGTCTGATACTCTTGCCAAGCTTGTTCTGTGGCTTGCGTGGTTTTGAGGACTTGAACACCGCGAAAGGTTTCAACCAGAAAGCCTTGGTTTTCTGTGCCTTTGACAATAAGGCTGCGGGTTTTCTGACGCAAAGCGGGGAGAAAAAGCAGGTTGACGAGAGTGACAATGACAAAGGCGGCGAGGGAACCTAAAGTGAGTTGCCAACTATAGAAAAGCATAAAGCCCAAGGAAACCAAAGCCACAAAAAATTGGCTGGGTAAACCGAGGACAATTTTGGAAACTAGGGCATTGATGGCATGAACATCGGCAATGCGGCTAACAACTTCCCCACTGCGACGTGCTTCAAAGTACGATAGGGGCAAGCGCAAAAGTTGTCGCCCGTATTCTAGAATGAGTCCGTATTGCAACCGTTGCCCAAAATGACCAACCAAGTGAGATTGTACCAAACCAATGGTACTTTGAAATAAGTTCATGGCAATGACTCCAATTGCCACGGTGGTAAGCAGTTGGGTATCTCCCCGCACGAGTACGTCATCGGTGAGGAGTTGCATCATTAAGGGGGAGGCGAGGGAGAGGAGTCCAATGGCAAAGTTGATGGCGATCGCCTGAACCAAAAGATTACGATAGGGCATAACGCGGGCAATAAAGCGCCCAAAACCGCCAATTTTATCTTCTGGTTGCTCATAGAAGCGGCTGTCGTCAGGCATCAGCAGCAGCATGACGCCATCACTCCAACCCGCGATTAACTCCTTGGAGGTGAGGTACAAGATGCCAACGGCGGGGTCACAGATGACATATTTTTTCCCCTTTTTTCCGTATAATACTACCCAGTGGTAGCCTTTCCAGTGAATGATGGCTGGTAAGGGGACTTCATTTAATTTCTCAAACAGTTGTGGGGTGGCTTGAACTTGACGGGCATGGAATCCCAGGGTTTCTGCTCCCCGCCTTAAACCTAATAGTGTAGTTCCTCGCGAACCTGTGCCCACTGCTTCTCGCACGCGGTTGAGAGTAAAAGTACGTCCGTAGTGTTTGGCAACAGTGGCTAGGCTTGCAGCACCACAGTCTTCCTCACTGTGTTGGAGAACAACCTGATATCTCATGGTAAAATTAAATATCTATGAAAAAATAAGGGGCGAAAGCAACCTCGCCCCTAGGAAGTGAGAGAAAAAGCGTTACTCAGCTAAAAGCGAAGGTGAGAGCGTTTTTTCTCTTTTGGTTTTCAGGACTTAAGTTTCAAGAATCACAATAGATGAGATCGGATCGTTGAAAGTGTTAGCTCAACCTACCCGATCCTGCGGAAGGATGTGATTGAATCATTAGGAATTATACCGAGACCAATATTTGCATAACGTCCTGGTTTCAAATCGGCAGAAACACCTCGATATTGAGAATCTGTGTAGAATCTCCAAACACCCTCGTTGACTACAATCGAGGTAATACGGTCATTTACTCTTTCGCCCACATTTGGACTATCAGCGTTTGTCTGCACTAACAGCTTCCTAAAATTGCTGTCATCGTAAAGTTCCAATGCAGCACCACCAGAAACAGCAGCAGCAGTTTCATGGGAAAGGTCTTGCACAGCTTCGATGCTGTAAAGGTCTTGGATTTTGTTGTTGATGTTAGACATTCTTTTTCTCCTGAGTTTCAGATTGTGTTTGAACTGAAGGTTAAGCTTGTTTTCTTCCTTCTGATTGTTAATTGGTAGCAGTGATTTTGGTTTATTCACGGCCTTGAATCAGAAGTTTTTTAGCTTTGCCTTCTGATTGTTAATTGGTAGCAGTGATTTTGGTTTATTCACGGCCTTGAATCAGAAGTTTTTTAGCTTTGCCTTCTGATTGTTAATTGGTAGCAGTGATTTTGGTTTATTCACGGCCTTGAATCAGAAGTTTTTTAGCTTTGCCTTCTGATTGTTAATTGGTAGCAGTGAGATTGGTTTATTCACGGATCTGGAGCCGCCGGGAGGACTCCGGATAGGCGCAAAGCGAGGCTGAGTCTTGATTAGCGGGAAAAGTTACGTATAAGTCTTGAGCATTCAACGCAGCATTCACAATTTTAAGGAGGCGCTCAAACTATACTCAGCGCTCACCTAGGTCAAAATTTGTTGATATCCAAAGCTTGTGCATAAGTTGATTTTGCTGACATTTATATTTAATTGAGGATTGACTGGCTAAATTTCCTTTTTATAGGAGAGTGCAATGTCTGGGGTATCTATACGTTTGTACTGGTGGCAAAGTCTAGGAATTGTGATTGGGAGTGCGTTCGGCGCAGCCGTGTTGCAGACACTCGCCTTATATACAAATAGTTCGATTGCCCAAATCACGCCAGATGGGACTCTGCCTAATAATTCCAACGTCAGATTAGAAGATAACACCAGAATTATTGAAGGTGGAACCCGTGCTGGTAGAAATCTTTTCCACAGTTTTGCCGAATTTTCTGTCCCTACTAACACCACGACTTTCTTTAACAATGCCGCAGATATTCAAAATATTATTAGTCGGGTAAGGGGTAATTCTATTTCTAATATTGATGGGTTAATTCGCAGCTTAGGTAAGGCGAATCTGTTTTTGATGAATCCTAACGGCATTATATTTGGTCAAAATGCTCAGTTAGATAGCTGATTCTGCAAACTTCCGTGGTGGGAATGTTGAAATTAAAAATACAGCTGGTATCTTTGGTATCCAGTCCAGGAAAGAACCTTCCTCACAAACAAGTGATATTAGTGCAAAAGGAGCAACGCCAGATTTAAGTGGTAATGTACAAATTAACAGACCTGATATAGACGCCACTAGCGGCTTAATCGAACTCCCTACTAATCTAGTTGATGTCTCCCAACAAATTTCCACCGCCTGCACTCCCGGAAGTCAGCAAAGCCAAAGTTCCTTTGTGTCAACAGGGCGCGGCGGGTTACCCATAAGTCTGACTCATTACAAGATTCAAGCACTCTGTCTGCGTGGGTGAGATTAAGACCAAAACCAACAAACTCAGCTAAAACAACAACTTCCCCACAACCAACAGCAGTCTCAAATACGATCAAAGTTGCAGCGGCGACGACTCAAATTGTGGAAGCTACTGGTTGGGTGGTTGATCGCAATGGCAATATAGAACTCGTGGCGCAATCTGCCCAAGTTACCCCTCACAGCCCTTGGCAAACACCTGCTTCTTGTCAAAATTCAAAATGATTCTAACATAGCGATACGCTTTCGGTATCTGCGCTCTGGGCGATCGCTCGAATTCATACTTCCATTCTGGAACGCCACGCCGAGAAATTTGTTGATATCCAAAGCTTGTGCATAAGTTGATCGCTCTGACATCTATACCTAATTGAGGATTCACTCGCTAAATTTCCTTTTTATAGGAGAGTGCAATGTCTGTGGTATCTATACGTTTGTACTGGTGGCAAAGTCTAGGAATTTTGATTGGGAGCATAATAGCCTTATATACAAATAGCGCTCGCGCTCAAATTACGCCAGATGGGACTCTGCCAAATAATTCCAACGTGAGATTAGAGGGCAACACTAGAATTATTGAAGGTGGAACCGCAAGAGGTGCTAATCTGTTCCACAGTTTTCGGGAGTTTTCTGTTCCCACTGGCTCAGAGGCTTTGTTCAATAATGCACTCAATATTCAGAATATCCTGACACGAGTAACGGGTAAGTCAATTTCTAATATTGATGGCTTAATTCGCAGCTTAGGTACAGCAAACTTATTCCTGCTCAATCCCAATGGTATTATTTTTGGACCAAATGCCCGGTTAGATCTTGGCGGCTCGTTTTCTGCAACTACAGCAAGCAGTTTCAAGTTTCCTGATGGCAGTACCTTCAGTGCGACTAATCCCCAAGCACCGCCATTACTAACGGTAAATATTACACCAGGGTTGCAGTATGGAACAAGTCAGGCAGGGGCGACTATTACCTCTAGCGGAAATTTAGCACCCCGGCAAGACTTCACACTAGTAGCTGACAAACTTGATTTGCAGGGACAGCTAAAAGCAGGAAGAGATTTAACACTGCAAGCACAGGATACTGTAAAAGTACGGGACAGTGTAACGACTCCGTTTTTAGCTACTGCTGTTGGTAATTTCACAATTGTTGGAAATCAAGGAATTGATATTTTAGCACTGAATCACCCAACGCAAACACCGTTTGTGAGTGGGGGCAATCTTAACTTAATCAGTGATGGGATTATTTCTCTTGATGCTCGCTTTGCAAGTGGTGGGAGTTTTTCGCTTAAGAGTGTATCGGGGGGATTAGCAAACTTTGTAAGTAAATATGATCCGATTATCAGTAGCAATGGCAATGTGGATATTGGCGCTAATTATACAGGCCCATCGTTGTTAGTCGAAAGCAAGGGTAATATTCGCTTTCAAGGTGATATAAATATTACTGGACCGGATACTAGTGTTTTACCAGCAGGACAAGATACTGCAACTTTAAGCAACAGTACGGCGTTAATTATGCGTTCTGGGCAGAATACTCTAGCTTATGGGGGTATCAATTCTGGTTCAGTACCTGCGTTTTCGAGTGGAACTGTGCCAGAGGGTATTACTTTAGGTGGAGATGTTTCTTTACAGCAGTCTAATGGGGCTGGGGGGTTAGTTAGCTTAACGACAGCATCTGGAGATGTTAGTACTAAAGGGATTATCACTAATGGTGGGGCGATTGATATTAACAGTGCTAGAGCAATTACTACCACAGGTATTTTAAACTCTTCTTCATACTCTTCTGTGGACAGTGTGGGAAATGGTGGCGCGATCGCCTTAACTGCCAATGGCAACATTACCACGGGTGGCATCATCTCAGAAGCCGGGGGTACTGGCAATGGCGGGAACATCACCCTCATCAGTAACGCGGGAGCTATTGATACAACCAAAGGAACTATCACATCCCAAATTCGCGATTATTCAAATGGAACAGGGCGTGGAGGTGCGATCGCATTCAGAGCCACTGGAGATATTCAAACCGCTACAGTTAATGCTAGTTCTGAAATAGGAGATGGTGGCAACATTCAACTCACGAGTAACAATGGAGCGATTAACACGACAAAAGGAGATTTGGCTACTGATTCTCAAAGTGGAAATCCTGGTACGGTTTTCCTCTCTGCCAACAATATTACAACGGCTGGCATCATCTCAGAAGCAGGGGGTACTGGCAATGGCGGGAACATAACCCTCACCAGTAACGCGGGAGCTATTGATACAACCAAAGGAACTATCACATCCCAAATTCGCGATTATTCAAATGGAACAGGGCGTGGAGGTGCGATCGCATTTACAGCCCAAGGAGATATTCAAACCGCTACAGTTAATGCTAGTTCTGAAACAGGAGATGGTGGCAACATTCAACTCACGAGTAACAATGGAGCGATTAACACGACAAAAGGAGATTTGGCTACTGATTCTCGAAGTGGAAATGCTGGTACGGTTTTCCTCTCTGCCAACAATATTACAACGGCTGGCATTATCTCAGAAGCAGGGGGTACTGGCAATGGCGGGAACATCACCCTCACCAGTAACGCCGGAGGTATTGATACAACCAAAGGAACTATCACATCTCAAATTCGCGATTATTCAAATGGAACAGGGCGTGGAGGTGCGATCGCATTCAGAGCCACTGGAGATATTCAAACCGCTAAAGTTAATGCTAGTGCCGAAAAAGGAAATGGTGGAAGTATCCAACTCATTAGTAACAATGGGACAATTAATACTACCGCAGGAGATTTAGCTACTGATTCTCGAAGTGGGGATGCTGGCGCGATTTTCCTCTCTGCCTTTAACAATATTACAACGGGTTGGATCATCTCAGAAACAGAAGATACTGGCAACGGTGGGAACATCACCCTCACCAGTAACGCCGGAGCTATTGATACAACCAAAGGAACTATCACATCCCAAATTCGTAATAACTCAGGTGGAACTGGCAATGGAGGAGCGATTGTTTTCACAGCCAAAGGTGATATTAGAACCGCTGAATTAGATACTAGTGCCGAAAAAGGAGATAGTAGCAGGATTCAACTCACCAGCACTAATGGAGAAATTGATACAACAAAAGGAACTTTATACACTGATTCTCGAAGTGGGAATACGGCTAATATTCAGCTTCAAGCCTCGAACAACATTAGGACAGGTAATATTATCTCAACTATTAGATCCTCTGACAAACTAGCTCGTGGTGGAGATATTACCCTGATTAGTAAAAATGGAGAAGTCCGAGTTGACGGCGAAATTAGTACCAATACTTATGGTTCAAGTAAAGGAGGGGACATTAATATCACCACTGGCTCACTCTCCTTAACTGATCGCGCCATACTAAGTGCTAGAACATTCGGACAAGGAAATGCAGGCAGTGTGTTTGTAAAAGCAACCGACTCTGTGTCTCTTGTCAACGGATTGATCTTAAGCACCGTGGAATCAGGAGCAGTTGGTAATGGAGGCAAAGTCGAAATCAACGCAGCTTCATTATCCCTAAAAGATGGCGCCCAAATCTTAACCTTAGTGCGTGAAGCATTTAATGATAAACCAGCAGGAAGAGGAAATGCAGGAAATGTCAACGTTGATGTCACAGGCGCGGTGAAGATTGAAGGTATTAGGGATGGAAAATATCCCAGTGCAATTTCCAGCAGTGTGGGTGCGGGGGCGACTGGTAATAGGGGAAACATTAATATCTCCGCAGGCTCGTTGTCTTTAACTGATAACGCTGAACTGTCTGCCAGCTTGCAACCACTAGCAACGGACAAAGGGGTTGGGGGTAATATTAATATCACAACCAACTCAGTCTCTCTTGATAATCAGGGCGCCATATATGCCCAAGCTGAATTTAATGCGGTAGGCAACGCAGGCAACATCACAATTAAAACTGGGTCGTTTTCTGCGGCAACAACTAGTCAAATAGCAGTAAACAGTAGAGCTACGGGTAATTCGGGCAACATCAAAATTCAAGCAGGAGAGTTCTCGATGACGAGTAATGCTGCTTTGAGAGCGGATTTAGACATAGGCGGAGTATCACGAGAGGGAGGAAACATTGATTTAATAGTCGATGGTACTATCTTGCTGATTGGAGGCAAAACTGAGATTGCTCCGACTGGAGAATCGACCAGAATTACATTAGGAGTGTTGCCAGGGGGGAAAGGTCCTGGTGGAAACCTTGCAATTAAAGCTAATTCTCTAGTGCTAAAAGACGGTGCCTTAATTAAAGCCAGTACTCAAGGAGAAGGTGCTGCAGGAAATATTAATATCAATACTAATGTTGTTGATATTTCAGGCAGTAGTCCCATTAGTGGTTTATCTAGCGGATTATTTACCAACACCGATAATTCTTCCAATGCTGGCAACATCATTATTAACACTGAGACATTCCGAATTGCAGACTCAGCCGGTTTGAGCGCTCGCACCCGTGGGAATGGGCGGGGTGGCGATATTACAGTGAATGCCAAATATTTTGAGGCAATGAACGGTGGACAATTAGTTACTACAACAACTGGTAACGGACAAGCAGGTAATATTTTGATTAGTGCAAAAGACCGGGTAACTATATCTGGTATTGACCAGAAATACAACACTCGCGTTGCCCAAGTTCAGGCAAATGAAGAACGTATCCGCACGGATCCAGAGGGTGCTTCCTTCCGATTATCATTGATCGCCAACAATTTTACAGAAACAGGAGCTGCCAGTGGTCTATTTACTAACTCCTTCAAAGGCTCCACAGGTAAGGGAGGAGACATTAACATCACTAGTGGGTCATTGACTATCCGGGATAATGCTGAAGTAACTGGGAACAGTCAAGGATCAGGTAATGCAGGCGCCATAAAAGCTACATCTAATTCTATCCTTTTAGATAACAAGGCAACTTTTAGCGCTAACACCACAGGCGGTGGGGGAGATATCTCTCTCAACTCACCTTTATTATTATTACGTCGAGGTAGCAGTATCACAACCAACGCTAGTGGAGACAATATCTCTGGGGGGAACATAACTATCGATGCTAAAAATGGCTTTATCGTTGCTGTTCCCAATGAAAATAGCGACATCAGAGCAGATTCCGCTAACTTCCGTGGCGGAAATGTCACCATAAAGAATACTGCTGGTATATTTGGTATCCAGTCCAGGAAAGAACCTTCTCCACAAAGTGATATTACTGCAAAAGGAGCAACGCCAGATTTAAGCGGCAATGTGCAAATTAACAGACCTAATATCGACCCCACTAGCGGCTTAATCGAACTCCCCAGTAATCTAGTTGATGTCTCCCAACAAATTTCCACCGCCTGCACTCCCGGAAGTCGGCAAAGCCAAAGTTCTTTTGTATCAACAGGGCGCGGCGGGTTACCCATAAGTCTGACTGAACCATTACAAGATTCAAGTACTCTGTCTGCGTGGGTGAGATTAAAACCAAAACCAGCAAACTCAGCTAGAACAACACCTTCGCCACAACCAACTGCAGTCTCAAACAGTACTAAAGTTGCAGCGGCGACGACTCAAATTGTGGAAGCTACTGGTTGGGTGGTTGATCGCAATGGGAATATAGAACTCGTGGCGCAATCTGCCCAAGTCACGCCTCACAGCCCTTGGCAAACACCTGCTTCTTGTCCATCTCGCTAAGGTGTGAAATATGCATCCATTTCAGTTGACGAAACGACTCGTTAGATTTTCGCTAACTTATGTAGTCCTATTTACCCTTGCTTTTTTCCTAACTCTTATCCCCAGCACATTCGCTAAACAACCCCAGACAAATTCATCAGACAAATTCCACACCCAAACCACCAAATTCCCAGCCACGACACCACAGCAACTTCTTGAACAAGGAGAAGCACTTTATCAATCTGGACGATTTGCTGAAGCTATAACTGTTTTACAACAAGCTGTCCGCATCTCTCAACGAGAAGGCGACAACCTCGCACAAGCTGCAGCACTAACAAACCTTTCTTTAACGTTTCAGCAACTTGGCTCATGGAAAGAAGCGTCAAAAGCTATCAACACCAGCTTAAATCTACTAGGCTGGAATGGAGACAATCAAAAGTTAAATGTCAACAGTCCAAAGTCAGAATTTTTGGAGATTCTAGCACAAACTCTAGAGATTCAAGGCGGACTGCAACTGTCACAGGGACAGGCAGATGTATCTCTAAAAACATCACAGCAAGCAGAGCAAATCTGGAAGCGATTAGGTAAACAATACAATACTGGAGTGACGCGCAGCCGTATCAACCAAGCACAAGCTCTACGAGTTTCTGGTTTTTACCGTCGTAGCTTAGACATATTAGAGGAAATTTCCCAACAATTACAAACCCAACCTGACTCACTTGAAAAAGTAACTGCTTTACGCTCTCTGGGTAATGTCGAGCAACAATCAGGTAAGTTAGAAGAATCTCAGAAAAACTTACAACAAAGCTTAGAAATTGCTCAACGTCTGCAACTACCCCAAGAAATGAGTCTGACACAGCTTTCTCTTGGTAATACTGCTAGAGCTTTAGATCAAAGAGAAAATGCGATCGCTCATTATAAAAATGCAGCTTTAATTGCACCAAACCCACTCACCAAAGTTCAAGCTCAAATCAATCAACTCAGCTTGCTTGTCAAGGATAAGAATAAAGCAGATGTAAAACCATCAGATGCAACGTCTCTACTAATCTCCACAATCCAATCTCAACTCGCAACTCTGCCTATAAATCAAGCTGGTATCTACACACGTATCAACTTTGCTCGCACCATAAGCAAAATTGGTAATAAAAAAGATATCGCCAAAATTTTAGCAAGCAGCGTTCAACAAGCCAAAATGATAGGCTCGGAGCGCGCCCAATCCTATGCACTTGGCAGTTTAGCAGAAGTCTACGAGCAAAACAATCAATGGCAAGAAGCACAGAATTTGACGGAGCAAGCGTTGTTTATCGCTCAAAAAATCTTGGCTTCAGATATAGCTTATCGTTGGGAGTGGCAATTAGGACGTTTGCTCAAAGCACAGGGAAATATTGAGAGAGCGATCGCTGCTTATGATAGCGCAGTCGCATCTCTTCAGTCTCTCCGCAGTGACTTAGTAGCAGTAAACCAAGAGGTTCAGTTTAATTTTCGTGATAGCGTAGAACCTATTTATCGCGAGTCAGTAGAGCTGCTTTTACAACAAAAAGGACAAGAAAAGCCTGATTTAGATAAAGTCCGCAAGCGAATCGAAGCCTTACAACTAGCAGAACTAGACAATTTTTTCCGAGAAGCTTGCTTGAGTAACCAATTTGTGGTATTAGACAAAGTGGTAGATCGTGATAATCTTAATACTGCCATTTTTTATCCCATTATCCTAGATAACCGGTTAGAAGTTATCCTCAAACTTCCCAACCAACCTTTGATACATAAAACTTCTGTGGTGAACAGACAAAAGGTAGAGAAAGCCATTACAAACATGCGAGAGACGATAGTCGAACCCGATGCTAGTAAGAATTTTCAGGAAGTTTCCCAAAAAATTTATGATTGGTTAATAAAACCAGTTGAAAGTGAACTCAAAAATAGTGGAGTCAAGACTTTAGTTTTTATCCCAGATGGGTCACTGCGAAATATTCCAGTGTCTGCATTGTATGATGGCAAAGAATATTTAGTTCAGAAGTACGCGATCGCCATTAGTCCAGGATTGCAACTGTTTACCCCCAAACCTCTAGCACAGGAAAGATTAAACGCTCTTGCTGGAGGACTTTCGCAACCACCCAAAAATGAAAAGTTTGCACCGCTTCCCAACGTTAAGGTTGAACTAAAATTGATTCAGCAATCGGGCGTATCGACAATGACATTATTAGATGAAAATTTCAAAAGTACGACATTAAGAAAAACCATCAACGCTCAACCTTTTAGAGTCGTTCACCTGGCAACTCATGGACAATTTAGCTCTAGAGCAAAAGACACTTTCATCCTAGCAGCCGATGGACGTATTAATGTGAGAGACTTAGATAACTTGCTCAAAAGTAGAGAGCAAACACGGACAGAGCCAGTGGAATTACTTGTTCTGAGTGCTTGCCAAACAGCAGCAGGAGATAACCGTGCTGCATTAGGATTAGCAGGAGTTGCTATCCGGGCTGGGGCGCGGAGTACTTTAGCCTCTTTATGGCAGATTGGTGATAACTCTACGGTTGTGTTTATTGATGAATTCTACCGTCAGTTAACAACTGGTAAAACTACAGCAGAAGCTCTACGCGAGGCTCAATTAAGGCTGCTGTCTAATACTGAATACAATCGTCCTCTCTACTGGGCACCTTATGTGTTAGTTGGTAATTGGTTGTAGAGAAATAGTTATCATTTGAACCAAATTTGAACTGATAACTGATAACTGTTATTTAACCAGAGGAGCCGTAGCAACATTATCCAAATTGACCGATCGCAATAAACTTTGCCAATCTTCAGCAACAGATGCATCATTAGGATTCTTCTGGCGTTCTTGTGCCAGTATTGTCAGAGAATCAAACCAAATACCATTAGCCGCATAGATTGTAGCCTTTTGCCCTGGATCCGTGGCTGCTTCCAACTGCTGGACAACACGAGAATCCAAATTCACTCTTTGAATGTCTCCTTCTACATAAATAGGAACGCTCGCTGTTTGTTGCTGATTGCAACGGACTTTTAAATACCAGCGATATATTTTCCCTACTTCCAAGGATGCATTGGATGGAAGAGAAACAGGTATGACACTGGGCTTTGGAGGGAGTGCGATCGCATTTTTATAAATCTCCTTTCCCGCATTATCTTGTAAGATAAATTCAGCACCAACTGTTAAATCCTGAGTGTAAGGAACGTAAAACCAAAACGTTGGTCGTTCAGAGGTGGTTACTCCCTCGACAATCCCCAAAATTGATTTGTCTGTTTGTTTGCTAGCCTTTTGTTCCCTTTGTAACGGTACTAAAGCAGTGAGTGCAGTTGGAACCGCAGGACAATTATCCCGGCTACCCATTCCTGCTCTACGCCCAGAGACAGGACTTAACCGTGCGGGTGTTTTTGGCAAAACAAAAACAGGTCGAGAGGTACGTTGTTGAGATGAAGTCCCACTTCTGTTAAGTTGTACAGCCTGCTTAGTCGTTGCTGGTTGTTGAGTTTGGGCTATTACCTTTGCTGGATAGTAGGTGATGCTGCTCAAAATGAGAGTGATTGTTAGCATCCATTTTGTGGAGTTCACAGAGTACGTACTGTTTTTGGTTTCAGCTATTGTTATCATAGTATTAGAACTCAAACTACCGATAAAAGTTGATTTAACAGAGTGCCTTTATATTTTTGGTAGAGTTGAGATAGTTAAGTTATGCAATTGTTCTCTCATCAATTAGGGGTGTAAGGAAACTATTTCGGCACTTCCTCATGGTGAGGTTGAAAAATCTACTTCATGCAAACGAGAAGTGCTATAGTTACATACTTAGAAATTTTCACACCCACTTACTTAATTGAACACTCATTATAGTACCTGTCACTGCATCAGACTGAATCAGTAATTCCCCACCATGAGCATTAACAATACGTTTGGTAATGGCAAGCCCCAGCCCAGTACCACCAGGTTTTGTGGAAAAGAATGGCTGCGTTAACTTTGAGAGGACTTCTGGAGGAATTGGCTCGCCGCCATTGCAGACGTTGATGCAGACTTTATCTTCACACGAAGTGTCTACTTTCCATGTGACGACATCTCCATCTGAGATTGCTTCGCAGGCATTGCGGACAATATTAATAAACACTTGTTTTAACTTATCCTTGTCACCCAGAATTTTGATTGTTGATGACGCCGGAATAAATTCGATTTGCCGTGAGAGTGCTTCTGGCATTTCGCAGATTGGCACTAGCAACTCACGAATAAATTGATTCACATCCAATTCACACAACTGCAAAACCTGAGGTTTGGCGTAGAGCAAAATTTCACTCAGCAGACGTTCCAGACGACTACCCTCGTCAAGTGCTAAGGATAATCGCTCTTGAGCTGGTTCAGCCAGAGTAGTTTTCTTAAAAAACTTTAAACCCATGATCATTGTGGTCAGGGGATTGCGAATTTCATGCACAATCATAGCAGCAAATTCACCAATGCCTGCCAACCGTTTCTGTTCTACAAGCTTGGTTTGCGCCGCCCGCAGTTCTTGAGTGCGTTTTTCTACCTCAGCTTCCAGAACTTGATTAAATTGGCACTGTTGCTGGTAGAGATGGTAATGGTCGATTGCTGTAGCCGCACGTTCTGCAAACAGTTCCACTATTTGGATTTCTTCTTTTGTAAACTCCCTTGGCTGCTGATGAAAAGAGCACACAGTACCAATCACTTCACCTTGGGCAGTCCGTAATGGTATTCCTAAATATGAGCAATAACCTTCTGGAGCCTCTCCATACTCAGGATGTTTTTCAGCATTTTCCACTGCTAACGAGTGACCGATTTCTATAACAGTGCCAGTGAGTGAACCATGTAGTGAATAAATGTGTTCGCCCTCGCCCATGTCAATGCTACTTGCCAGCACTGTTTCAAACCCTTCCTGACATAGCGTTACTACTGACCAATCTACCTCAATCAGCTCGCTGACACCACAGGCAATGTTATGTAAATAACTACACAATTCTCCAGTTCGATAGTTCAATGAGGACAAAAGCGTCATCGCCCGTAACTCCCGTTGCCACGGCTGGTTATGCAACAAGATTTCATCTTCATTGGCTTTACTCATTGTTTATTGATAAGCGCAAAATAAGCTTAGAGAGAAACTGGTAAGATGTGAAGTTTTCAGAGTTTTGGTTTGGGATGCTTTGGTACGAAGATTTTACTAATTATGTCTTCTGTTTATTTACAGAAATCATTACAGATTTTACATGAAAACATAAAATGTTATACATGCATAACCTAAAAATTAGAATTAGCTGAGTAAGTCAGCCAATTTTGGATTTTGGATTTTGGATAATGGAATTGACTCCACCGGCTTCGGCTGCGCTCAGCCCAAGCTAAAGGTGACTCGAATTTTGGATTTTGGATTTTGGATTAACTTAACTCGTGGGACAACGAACCAACCCAATCTAAAATCGCAAATCTAAAATTGACGGATTGAGGAATTCATTCCGTCCTAGAAGGCTTGCCCTGAGCTTGCCGTATGCGCAAAGCGCACGAATCGAGCGAACGCGTAGCGTCTGGTGAAGGAGACAGGGACGGGGCTTGTACCGACCAACCCCCAATCTAAAATCTAAAATTTAAAATCTAAAATCGTCCCGGTCATAAGAGCTTTATAGATAAAATATCAAGATTCTGACCAATTTCTAACCAAAAGCTTTAACTCTATTCAGGAAAAACTCATTTTTCTCAGGAACTTTTATTTTACAGTTAAATTATATATTAAAGAGTTTATTGTTTATTGTTTGAACGCATCACCATACATGTGATTACCTAAATTAATAAAATGCAGGAGCATGAGTCACTTTAATGAATTTTCTAGACCAGTTTAGGAGAAAATTAGCGAAAGTTCTTCGAGCAAGAATTGACCCCTCTTCGCTACAATTTCGCCTGAGTATTGGAATCATCGTTATCTTTACAGTAGGAATCAGTAGTTTTACTAGATGGATAAGTTGGGAAATAAAACAGTTTATCATTATGACTTATCAACAATATGGTATGTCTTATGATGACCCCAAGCTGTTGGCAATTATTAAAAATCTGGAAACTATGAGCGTTGTGTTGCTTGCCACCACTATAGTTTTCACCATTGTGTTTATTAGGCGATCGCTCTTGCCGTTACAACAGATGAATCAGTGGGCGGCTGCCCACGCTGCTGAACTGAGCTCGTATCACCCACGGTTAAATCAGACACCAAGCGAAGTGAAAGCAGTAGCTCAAACGTGGAATGAGTTGTTAACAAGGTTAATGGAGGTTAGAGAACAACAGCAACAGTTTACCAACGACTTGGCTCATGAGTTACGCACACCCCTCAGTATGGTTTATGCATATTTGCAGAGAACTCTGCAACGCAGTCAAAACTTATTAGATTCCCAGAAAGAGGCTCTAGAGATGGCTGTTTCTGACGCAGAACGAATGACTCGCATCGTGCAAGACTTGGTGGATTTGGCACGCGCAGGTAGCAGTGCTATGCCCTTGCAAGCTGAACCATTGATACTAAATGATTTGATTGCAGAAATAGCACAGATGAGAGAAAAATTTGACCATCGAGCAATCCAGCTTGAAGTCGTTCCGTTTCCGATGAAAGTCAAAGCGGAACGCAACCAGCTAATGCAGGCGTTAAACCATTTGATTGACAATGCTTTTCAATACTCGGATGTAGGTGAGCCAGTGACTTTACAACTGATTCAAGTTGATGGTTGGGCAGTGATTGAAGTAAGTGACAACGGCTGTGGTATTCCTTTAGCAGATCAATCTCGCATTTTTGAACCCTTTTATCGGGTAGATCCATCCCGTACCCGTTCGACTGGAGGAACAGGCTTGGGTTTATCTATAGTAAAACGCCTTGTGGAGCGCATGGGAGGCAAGGTTGGAATTCGCTCAGAACCTGGTTATGGCAGCACTTTTATTCTGAGATTACCTGCATTAGGAGCAAAAATATGACAGCGCATATCCTCCTGGTTGAAGATGAAATCAAACTGGCGCGATTTGTCGAATTGGAACTGAGTAGCGAAGGTTACAAAGTCAGTGTGGCGCATGATGGAATCACGGGTTTAACTCTGGCGCGAGAGGAATCACCAGACTTAGCGATTCTTGACTGGATGCTACCTGGGTTATCTGGGTTAGAAGTTTGCCGTCGCTTACGCACAACCGGGAACAAAATGCCAGTGATTTTGTTGACAGCAAAAGATGAAGTGAGCGATCGCGTGGCAGGTTTGGACGCAGGAGCTGATGATTATGTCGTCAAACCATTTAGCATTGAGGAGCTGCTGGCAAGAATCCGTGCCCATCTGCGTCGCACTCAAGAAACAGATGAGGATGTATTGCAGTTTGAAGATTTGAGCTTAAATCGCCGTACTCGTGAAGTATTTCGCAGCAAACGAGCGATTGAGCTAACGGCAAAAGAGTTTGATTTATTGGAGTATCTTCTTAGCCATCCCCGTCAGGTGTTTACTAGAGACCAAATTCTAGAGAAAGTTTGGGGTTATGACTTTATGGGTGATTCTAATATTATTGAAGTTTACATTCGTTATCTGCGTCTCAAACTGGAAGAAAATAATGAAAAACGCTTGATTCATACTCTGCGTGGTGTGGGGTATGCGTTAAGAGAGTAGTGATTGATTTCAATACTATTTATATCAAGCTCGCCTAATTAGTTACGATAAAACGACCTCACCCCCAGCCCCTCTCCGCGAGTTCACCAGAGGGGAACGTTTGCGAGACTCAAATGCGGGGTGAGGTTCTTCGTTTTTTATAAGTGTTCATCCGAACTTGATATTATTTGTGAGGCAGTGCCAATTTTTTTGACTTATATGATGTCCGGCAAATGACCCATAATATAAATCAGAATGCTATGAAGTGCGATAGCTTCGCTGCTGCGCGGAGCGCAGATCGCAATGCCAAGACGAGTAACAATCGAGGCACATCTGAGCCTA
>JAESGJ010000252.1_pt1 | contig 52880 bp, 44 predicted proteins | sample 9266241 | NCBI WGS metagenome assembly JAESGJ01 (sample SAMN14514841, study PRJNA621669) | algae metagenome | isolation source: Brasilonema octagenarum HA4186-MV1 and co-occurring heterotrophs from wet... | place: USA: Manoa Valley, Hawaii | collected 2009-07-20
GCATGTGCTGACGCTGCGCAGCGTCCCTACCGCGGCAGGGACCTGGCGCATCTCGGGCATCGACACCAGCCGAGGTCCGATAGATCTGGCACCGGGTGGTGCCATCGTCATCGCGCTCGGTACGATCGAGAACGCGCGGCTGGCTCTCGCATCTTTCGATGCCACCGGACTTCCGACCCTGCCGCTCATCGGCAAGAACCTGATTGCGCACCTTCGCTCGAACCTTGTCATCCGCGTGCCGCGGTCGGCGATTTCCGGGCTTTCGCCCGCGGTGAACGAGCTGCAGACCGCGGCCCTGTTTTTGAAGGGACGGGCCACGCGCCCGAATGGTGAACTGATCGGCCACTTCCACCTTCAGATCTCCGCCAGCGGCGGCGGCAACACCATCGGCGCCGAGGACGAGCTCTACCGCAAGGTGCCCGATGTCGACTTCTTCGACCAGCTGAAGACCTCGACCGATACGCATGTCGCAATTGCAATCAGAGGACTCGGCGAGATGGAGCCCGCCGATCCGGCCAATCCCGCCGCTCATCCAAGCCGCGTCGATCTGAGCGCGCGCACCGACGAATACGGCGTTCGTCGCGCATCGGTTGCTCTGACCCCGACGCAGCGCGATCAGGATCTCTGGGCCGCCATGGACGCGGCGATGCAGAAGGTCGCCGCCATCTTCGCCAACGGGCAGCCCATGCAGGCGCTCCAGAGCAATCAGGACGGGCTCGGGACAACCCATCATGAAGCCGGGACGCTTTGGATGGGCACCGATCCGAGCGCGAGCGTCACGGACGGCAACGGACGTTTCCATCACACCGAAAACCTGTATGCGGCCGGCCCGGCGCTGTTTCCGAGCATCGGTTCGCCCAACCCGATGCTGACCGGGATAGCGCTCTCGCGCCGCACCGGCGACCTTATCATGACGCCGCCGGCCGTCGCCGCCGACGCGGGTTTCGAGACGCTGTTCGATGGCGCCTCTCTCGGTGACTGGACAATGTCGACGATCAGCAACCAGCCCGGTCGGGACGATCCTGGCTCGTTTAGGGTCCGGCGCGGCGTTCTCGAGGCACGAACGGGGACGGACCTGGGGCTGCTCTGGCTGAAGCGCCCGACGCCGCCTCGCTACGTCTTGCGGCTGCAATGGATGATGACGGCGCCGGACGACAATTCGGGCGTCTTCATCGGCTTCCCGGACCCTCGGAACGAGGGCTACGACAACACGGCTTATGTCGGCGTCAACTTCGGGTTCGAGATTCAGATCGACGAACTGGCCCGGCCGGATAATGCGCCCATCCACAGGACGGGTGCGGTCTACGCCTTCAAGGGGCCGACCGACGGTCCGCTGAACGTCCATCCGGTCGGAGAGTGGAACAGCTATGAGATCACGGTCGACGGTGCCGACATCACCGTCGCGCTGAACGGGCAGACGGTGAACATTTTCCATTTCGCGGGCGATCCGCAGTCCCTGCGCCGCGGGCTGCCGTCCACCGCGCAGGACCCGCGCTTCATCGGCCTGCAGACGCATACGGGCCGCGTGCTCTTTCGCAACATTCAGTGGAAGTCGTCGGAGGGTCTTGTGGCATGAACCTGATGCCACTCGGATCGTTGGGCGCCGTGGAAACCAACGGCACGGTGACGTTCGGACTCTGGATGCCCTGGTTGTCGGCGGCCGACGGCAACGTCGTCACCGTGAAGATCATCCATGAGGCGGACCAGTTCCTGCAGCAGATGCCGGCCCGGGAGTTTCGGCTCGCGCACAGCGTTCGTGCTCCCTATGGCGACTTCTGGTCGGTCACGGTCCCCGTCGCCGGGACGCCGCCCACGGTGCCGGGCTCGGCCTGGGGCAGTCCGGGTCGCTATGTCTACCGCTACACCATCACGAACCCGAACGTCGGAATGCTCGACTGGATCATCGACCCCTTTGCGCGCGAGTTCGGTGTCGGCAAGCAATCCGCCTTTACCCTGGGCTATCAACCCTACGTCTGGAGTGCCGGCGAGGCGCAATGGCGGACGCCTGAGCTGGCAGATCTGATCCTCTATGAGGTGAATATCGCCGAGTTTGGCAACGACCTCGATCGCGCCCGCGGGCTCTTGGCCTATCTCGCCGACCTCGGGATTAACGCCATCGAAATCATGCCGCTGTCCAACGTCGGCAATTCAGTCGACTGGGGCTATCTGCCGATCGGCTATTATGGTGTCGACGAGCGGTTCGGCAAGCGGTCGGATTTCCAGCAGTTGGTCGACATCTGCCACCAGCATGGGATCGCGGTGATTGTCGACGTCGTCTATGGCCACACGGGGGTGGATTTCCCGTACTACGACGCCTACACGCGGTTGCGGTACCGCGACAATCCGTTCATGGGGCCGTTTGCCAAGGACTACTTCAGCAATTTTGGCAAGAGCACGGATTTCAATCGAGAGATCACGCGAGACTACTTCTATACGGCAAATCACCATTGGCTCGACGTGTATCACGTCGACGGCTTTCGCTACGACTGCGTCCCGAACTATTGGGACGGGCCGATGGGCGTGGGTTACGCGCGCCTTGTTTATGAGACACACCAACTGACGAAGGCGAAGATTGCAGCAGGTCGCCCGTACTGGAGCCGCTTCGACGCAGGGGCGGGCAAGCCGCTGACATTGGTGCAAATGGCCGAGCAGCTCGAAGCTCCTGAGGACGTGCTGCGCTCGACCTATTCCAACTGCACGTGGCAGAACGCCACTTATGGCGCTGCGCGCGCGGTTGCCCAGGGGGACCACGGCCGGCTCGCCGACCTCGGTCTGAACCTTGGCCTCTTCGGCTACTCCGACCGGGAGACCGTCAACGGCGACGACATTCCCAAGACCGCGCTTCAATACATCGAGAACCACGATCACGAACGCTTCCTGTGCAATTTCGGCACCTCCAATCCCGACGAAGCCGGCAATCCGCTTTTCGCCGAGGGCGACCGGGCGCGCTGGTACATGCTGCAGCCCTATTTGATCGGCCTGCTAATGAGCAAGGGGATTCCCATGCTCTGGCAAGGCGAGGAATTCGCCGAGAACTATTTTCTGCCCGATTTCGGAATGGGCCGCGTCTCTCTGCTGCGGCCGTTGCGCTGGGATTTCTTCTACGATGATTCCGGACGGCCGATCGTGAGCCTTGTCCGCAAGCTGCTGCGGATACGGCGGCAGCGCGACCACATTCGTCAGGGCACGTACTTCTTCTTCAACGACTGGGACCGGTATCAGCAGTTCGGAGTGCTTCTGTTCACCCGTTACGACGGCGGTCGCTACACCTTGATCGCCGTGAATTTTGGAGACACTGATCGGACCGTCCCGTTCTGGTTCCCCATAGGCGGGGATTACGTCGAAGAGCTGCATGGCGGCGCTCTAGATCTGAAGAATGTTCCTGCGCTGCAGCAGGTCTGGCTGAACGTCCCCCCGCACTACGGACGAATTTGGACGCTGACATAGGCTTGTGGACCACCCGCGCCCGGGGCATGGCAATTTCGGCCTCCGATCAGCGCCGTCGCAGCGGCACTGATCTGAAACCGTACGGACCAGCGTTACGAAGTCCGGAAAGGGACGGGGTAAGTACGGCCGCCGCGCCAGTGCCGGCAATAAATCTCCGCAAAAAATTAACATGCGAGCCTGCCAAGCCAAAATAACCAAGCTAGGATGGGCTTTCCCTTTATGGGGGCACCTCATGTTTGACACGGCAACAACCGCGCTTTTGCGCGCAGTGCTCAATGAAGTCTGCGAAAGCGTCTTGCACCGCGAGATTGGAGCACGTAGTCACTTCGCATCGAAGATCCTGGAAACTGCGACCAGGGGAGGGGTCTCCCCCGAGGGGCTCAGGCAGGTTGGCCGCTATGCCCTATCGCGCGCACCCACGATGTGGCGCTGATCGCGCGAGGGGGGCGAGCGTGAACTTCCAGGTGACGGTCCTCAAGATCCTGGTGAGCTATCCGGACGGCTTTGCCGTCATGGAGGACCTCAAGCGCGATATGGCCATCCTGGCGACCAGCGGCCGCGACTGGGCGGACCGGACCAGGCGCCTCGCCGCCCGAGTGCCGGATCTCGACATCTTTTCACATGGCCTAGTCGAACGAACCAACGGCGGCTGGAGGATCACGTCCAAAGGGCGGGAAGTGCTCGACTTCATGGAAGCCCGAACCGCTGCGCCTCAACCGATTAAGGCGCCTTTGGTCGAGGAGACTACGGCTGCGATAGTCACTCCAACGCGGGTTCCGCCGCTGCCTCAGCCCGCCGACCGTGCTAAGCGGCGTCGCGACCGCCGCGAACGTCGTCGCGAGGCGCGCGAACGCGCGAGGGCGAATGCCTCTTGAGCCGCCTACAGAGGCGGCAACGCTCAACGAAGACGACGGCAGTCGAATTCGCCTGGGTCACCGGCCGCGACTAGTCCGCCGGCCCGAACCATGTTCAGCCCCCACATTTGAATGCAGGTCCCGTTTCCGCAAACGAGACCACCGACCGTTTCAAGCCCGCCGGTTAAGGCGCGGGGCCGCTGCCGAACTTTTCTGAGAACCTTGAGGGGAAAAGGTCCGCGGCGCCCGCGACAATCGTGATGGCCGCCGGGCACGGAATCAGGCCGCTGGTGAGACCGAACAGGATGATTTGCTGCGTCGTCACGGTGCGTCCGGCGAAGCGCTTGCGGATGTCGGCGGCATGAGCGCGTGCGTGCGCGTCATCCTGTTCGCCGAGATCCATGCGACCGTGATCGTGCTCCTCGAACAGCATCGGCGACGTCACCGGCGAGTGCCAGGCGTGCATTGAAGGCGTGCGGTTCCGAAATCTCATTGGTGCTCTGCAACTATCCGTCGCGTGCGGCGAACGCGAAGATCTGCTCGCCGCCGTCGGCACGGATGGTCGTCACCAGGACGTCCGCGGCGGAGGGTAGGTCCCCGGTCTTGCTCTGTATCCGCCAGCGCGGTGGGACACCATCTTCGAAGACCTCGATCGATAGAGTCTGGCCCGCCAACCTGCCTCAGGAGAGGCGCTGGCGTATCAACCTCGAATATCTACGCTGCAACGGCTTGGAAGGTGGTTTTCGTCGGGGGGACCAGTGTCTCGACGTTGATTTCGTCGAGGTTGGTTCGCATTTTCGTCTCGCGAGGCGGCAATACCGAACCTGCGGGTTTTGAGCCGCCACCTCAGGCGAGCGTCTCGCCGAGTAGCAGGGGCCTTGTCGTCGGCCGATGATTGTCCGGAGCCGGAGGGTGACCTTTGCCGGGTAGCCGGGCAGCTACCCCGGTCGGGGGAAAGGGGGGCTGGAGACGCTTCGAGCGGTCTCCTGCGATGCCTGATCGCATTTGGGCCTTGAATGGTCTCTCAGGCGCCTTTTCGCCGGCGAGCGGGGGCCTGCTGCTTTCGCCGGCGCTGGTTGGAAGGTGAGGTCTTCGCTTCAAGGCGATGTTCGGGATAGCCGATCGCCTTTCCCGCCAGGTCCGCGGTCCGGTACAGTCTGGCGAAGACTCCCTCGAACGCCGGTGCGACGCCGGCGCTGTCGAGCATCGCTTTCATTGCTGCGATGTGGACCTTATGTTCCTTAGCCAGCCTCCACAGCGAAATGTAGCGGCCCTGAAAGCGCGCGATCTCGTCGGCGGGGACGAGTCTTTGCGGGCGCTTGTTCACCGGATTGGGTGCGATCAAGTTGACGACGTGACCCTGCTTGACCAGGGCGCCGAGCGCGACATCGGAGATTCCGATGCGCCGAGCCGCTTCACGGAGCGGCAGAGCGTCCGTGAGGGCGCCACGCAGGGCACCTGCCGCCTGGTCCGGATCGACGAGTATGCCGAGATATCCGCGGACGTCGGCTGACTTCCTGGTCTCCAGTTGGCCCTCGAGGATGAGCCGGATAACTTCGGCCGCTGAGCGGCAGCACTGTTTGGCCGTGTCGGGGATGTTGCGGAATTTGCGGCTCGCGCGGGCAGGGACGGACTTGGCGCTCAGCTTGGCCAGAAATCCGTCGAGATCCGCGGCGGCGTAGCGGTCCTGTCCGCCGGCGTCTGAGGCGCGATGCCGGGGACGTACGAATCCGTGCTCGACCAGCACGGCCATCTGGCTTCGGGGTGCGTTCAGGTGCTCCATGGCCTCGGCGGCGGACAAGGCGTCGACGAGGGGCGTCGCGACGACAAGGCCCGCGTCGGCATCGAACAGCACGTTGTGGTCGGACATCTCCATCTGCCGGTCGGTAACCAGCCCGGCGGCCCGCAGGTGTCTGCGAAGGACTTTCGGATGCACCGACGTCTGACGGGCGAGGGTCTGGATCGAGTGTAGGCGGCGCCGGTCGAGCGGCTGGCCGAGCACGGACTGGCCCCCTTCGATCGCGAAGTTTTCGACCACGAAGTCTCGCATGATGTCGCGGACCGGAGCGAGTTCGGGGTCCTCCGAGGTCCGGCTGAGCAGCCAGTAGAGTTTGCCGAAGACGGCGGTCGGGCCGTCGAGTCGGGACCGATGATGGATCGTGCTCTTCAGTTGCGCCAGCAACGAACGAAAGGAAGCATCTCCGCCAGCCAGTGCCTTATAGCCGATGGTGCCGGCGGCCTCCCTCTGGTCGTCGGAAAGCTGCTTGATGTCGAGGTCGGGAAACATCGCGACGGCGCCTGCCGTTTCGCAGAGGCGGACGACCGATGCGACCCGCATGGGATCGAGTAGCCCGGCCCCTTTTGCGCCGGCGAGCCGCCCAACCACGTATGTCTGCAGCGGGGCGGGCTTCTTCGGTGCGACGTCGGCGAGCCTGGCGAGCTGCGGAAGCACCAGCTTCGCGTGCTGGGCGAAATCGTGCAGCAGCCTGACGCCATTGGCTTCGTCGGCATACGCCAGCGAGATGCGGTGAACGGGACAGCGGCGCACGACGTCCAGCAGCCAGGTGGCCCGCCCGTAGGTGGCGACCTGGGGCATCAGCTTCGGTTCGACCTTGATGTCAGCGAGCGCGCAGGCAGGGCAGATCGCGAGCCGCGTGCGCCGAAGGATCGTCCGGTCGAGAGCCTCGCCCTGGAACGTCCATTGGAGCGGGCCGGATTTGACGAACGCGCTGGCGAGCAGGAGCTCGGGCTCGACGCCGCCGAGCGCCGCGAGCGCGCGGAGGCTCCTTTCGTCGCCGTCGGCGACATCCAGCATTCGTATGCCGAAGTCGGCGCAGAACGGTGCGGCGCGGGTGCCGTTGCGTGCCGCAAGGCGCGAGGCATAGCTCATCGGCGTTTCGTCGTCGTGGAAGTGCACCGTAAGGCGGAGTGTCGGGGGCATCACGTGTCCGACCTTCGGGGCTTTTCCTTCTTCGGCTTCGGCTCAGCTTCTTCGTCGTCCTCCGCCCTGTGCTGAATGATCGTGGTGTCGATCTCCCGCCAGTAGTCGCTCGCGAACACGTTCAGCTCGACCGGCTGCATGGTCCTTGCCGCGTAGGCGGCTTCGAAGTCCTGCAGCGCGACGGCTTTTCGGCCGGATAGGATGCACACCTCGATTGCCATGACCAGCAGTTCGAAGAACAGCCCCAACTGCCGCGCACCCGCGTGGCAGATGCGTTCGCGCATCTCGGGTTCCTTGACGATCCGAAGGGAAACGCCGGCGAGTTCTTCGTACTCTCCTACGCCGCGATCGAGATCCTTGCGGTCGTGTGTCGAATCGATGGACTTGAACTCGACGAAACGGGTGCGGCGGGTCAGCGTCGCGTGAGACTCCCGCGATTCCTTGTCCGGCTCGTCGAGGAAATCGTTCTGAAAGAGCTTTTTTAGCTCCTGAAGGCCGGACAGCACAAGATACAGCGGCCACTCGAGATCGGTCATGAGGCTGGCCAGCGTCTCGACGATCTTTCCGCGTTCGGCACGGTTCTTCTGCTTGATGATGCGCTGGGCTTCCGCGTAGTGGCTGATCAGGATGTTCTGGTGGCGCAGTTGGAAGCGAGCGAGCGACCAGGCCTCGTTTTCGGCTTTGTGGGTCTGGGAGGGGTAGCCGCACCCGTGCATGGTCGCCATCCCGAGTTGGGCGAGGGTCGCGGGAGACCGCGTCTGGACGGTGATCAAGGGGCAACCACCGCGAGGATCGCCGTAGTTGGGAAAAAAGGGATTGTCCTTGAGGAAATGCTCCATCGCCTTTGTCTTGCCGGCGCCGCTCTGAGCGATGACCGCGAGCGCCGTGCCTTCGCAGCGGTTGTCGGCGGCATGCGGACGCGACGGGTCGCGCCGGAGCATCGCGTTCTTGATCATGAGCTCGATCTCTTCGGCGAGCTGATCGTCCCGGCTTGTCGTGACGTAGTGGGCCTTCAACTTCTCCATCAGCCCCACGTGCTTCAGCGTGACGGGGCCGGACAGATCGCGCCATAGCCGGGTAGGGTCGTTGCGCGGCGGATCGCTCTCCACGGGCGACGGAGTGGTCTTGCGCTTCATCGCCTCAATCCCGCAGCTTGAAAGTGCGCCGGAAGCCGGGTCGGTGCTGCGCCTGCTTCGGCGGTTTTGCCGCACGCTTGGCGCTCCTCGGCGTCGCCTGCTTCTTAGGGGGCTTCTTGGCGGACGAGGCCGGCCTTGGGCGCGAGCGCCGCGCCTTGGACGCCGTCCCTGCGGGGCCGCCGCGGCTCGGCGTGGCGCGCGCGGAGTCGCGGCCCCGGCGCGCCTTCGCGCGACGCTTGCGGGGCTGCGCCGGCCCGGCTTCGCCGACAGGGGTCGAGCTTTCGTAGATGTCGGTCGACGGCTCGGGCGTCTCGTCGTACTCGGCGTCCGGATACGCCGCGAAGACTTCCATGCGTGCCTCGGCTGCGAGAGCCTTTTCGCGCGAAAGGGGGTTGTCGCTGATGTCCGCCCGCTTGCGGCCGATCTGCGCCACGCGGTCGAACTCCTGCAGAGCGTTCATGATGAGGGAGCCGGTGATCTCCTTCTTCACATATTTCGCGTGCTTGCGCAGTTCGGCCTCAGCGCCGATCCAGGTCTCCGCGTCGATCAGGTGGAAGACTTTGGACGTTCTGACCGTCCGCCAGGAGCGCTTTCCGATCTTGACCGAGATCGCCCCGAGATTGGCGGGGTGGACGCGACAGGTGAGCTCGATCGCGCCGTCTTTCAGGAACATCTCGTGCAGGCGCTTCGAGCGGTATCTGATGTTGAGGAACCTGATGCCGCCCGCCGTCAGGCGGCGCTTGATGTCGTAACCGAAGATGTTGCGCAGCTTGTCGTGGTCCGGCGTGCCCCATACGCCGTGCTCGCGCGTCAGCCTGATGTATTCTTGGCGCGGAGTTCGCCCGCCGAGAGCAGCCATCGGTTTGTTGTGATGGCAGTCGACGGCGAACAGGACCAGCACGCGCCCGAGTTCGTCGAGCGTAGTGCCCGCGCGGCGGGCGGCGTCGTACTCTCCCTTGGCCTTGATGTTGGCGAACGTCCGGCCCTCGAACCAGCTCAGGAGGCTTTCGTCGATCGACCGGAACATCCGCTCCACCATGCCGCGCAGCCGGGGCACGCCGCCCGGGGGGCAGTGGAAGCCGATTTGGAGATCGCGCAGCACGGCATGCACTTCGCGGTTGTTTATGGGACTGCCGCCGTCGGAGAACATGTGCTCCATGACGCCGTAGATGTCGTACGGGGTGACCGCGCCCGCGGCGTCGGCGAACTTCTTCTTGTCGGCGAGGGTCATCTCCAACAGCCGGATGATGCTCGGGGTGCTGGCGGTGCGGGACAACGTCATGCCCAGGATGACATGAGTGCGGCGGCACATGGCGATGGCCAGATGCATGCGCACTGTCTGGAGCCTCCGGCGGGCCGCGCGCGTGAGTTTCTCCCAGGCGCCGCTCTGGATCAGGATGGTCTGAAGGTGGACGGTCCAATGGTCGATTTCGACGTGCTGAAGGGGGCGGAGAACATCCTGGATGCCGTCGCCGTAGCTCTGGCACTGCCTGATCGCCTCGTCGATGCCTTCGCGGCCGGCCAGCACCTCGAAATGGTCCAGCATTTCGATCTCGCGGTAGAGACGGCCGTAGCTGGGAACGGGGAGCGGGGGCAGCTTCTTTTTCTTGCGCTGGGGGTTGAGCTTCTTCTCGATGTACTGCTCCATCTTCTCCCAGCAATTCAGTCTGCTGGGCTTGTTGGGGGCGGCGTACCTGCGAGCGAATTCCTTGACGATCGGAACCAATTCGGGGTCGAGCCGCTCTTCGCGGTTGCCGCTCCGGTAGGTGCGGGGGCAAAGCGCGAGTGGGTCGCGCCCGCCCTCGACGAAGTCGCAGAGCCACTCTCGGAACGCCTTTGGTCCGGGCGGGTCCGGGAAGGTCTTGAGCCGCCCGGCGCGGCCGCGCCTGCCGTTGTTGTCGGCCTTGCTGTATCGCAGCCGGACCTTCTGGTCGGCGAGAAAGATAGCTTTCGTGAGCGGTTCGTCGCCGAGCGTAACGGTCTTCGGATCTTGCCTCCTGAGCTTTTCGAACTCTTCGATCAGGTCCTTCTGCCAGATGACCTTCATCCGGACGGCATATGGAAGGTCGGCCATCATGCTGACGCCGGCGCGCAGACGTGATCTCGTCTGGCGGGGTGAATACCAATGGCGGTCGTGTCTGTAACCAGGCTTGCTCGCCACCAATTGCATCTCTTGATGCGAGTAGGCCCGGGTGAATTTGGGATCGTGTTCGGCAACGAAGATGTGGCCGTCGTCGTTGGTTTCCTTGCAGCGCCAGTCGCACTCGAAGCCCGGGAGGATGATGCGGTCGTCCGTTTCGTAACGGATCCGCTCCGGCTGCCCATAGGCGCCGATCACCGGAGCGGGTACGTCGCGGACGACCTTTGCCATCTATCGGTTTCCGGAGGGGGCGCCATCGAGCGCGCCGGGCCCGAACTTGCGGAGGAGGTCGATCCGCTTGGCATCGGCGTCTGCGCGCCGCCAAGCGCGCAAAGTCGCCAAAGCCAGAGGCCCGCCGTCCGGCCCCAGACCGAGTCGCCGCAGTGCGCGCTCGACGATGACGGGCACGTGCCAGGCGCGCAGCACGAAAGCCAGGTCGGCCTCCATCTTGAGCAGTTCGAGAACGCAAGCCTTCCTGAAGGTGATGGACGGTGGGGAAGAGGCCGGCGGCTGCGACCGCATGAAACCGTCGTCGTCCCGGACGAGGCAAGGTTCGCCGCGGGGCGGCGGCCCCGGACCGATGCAGGAGGCCGGCTCGCGGTTCGGCTGCGGCCTGGCCGGGATCAGAGCCAGCACATCGCAACCAGACTCGAGGTAGGTCCGGTACCACCGGCGCAAAGTTCTTGGCGACGGAGGCTCCCAGGCGATGAGAACTCCGGGCTTCAGTCTCAGAACGAAGCGATGGAACACGCGTTCGGCGACAATCCGCAGGTACTGGTCGCGCAGCGAGAAGTCCGGATCAGCTTCCCTGGCGAGCAGTTCGCGGACGTAGGCTTCCTTGAAGGCGAGGGCCCTCCGGGTAGCCTCCGGGAGCTCCCGCCTCATGAAGCCATCGCTGTCCCTGACGAGGTCAGGTCCGCCGCTATGCGGCGGACCCTCGGGGCGCTTGTTCGTGTTGGTGTCCGTCATGCCGCGCTCCTAGTGCAGGGGAGCGGGCACGACGACCGCGGCGTAGTCGATCCGCCGGCGCTCGGTCATCACCAGGCGGCCAGCGGCGATGGCCCGGACGACGGCGTTGAAACCGTAGCCCGCGCGCCTGCTCTTCGCGACCAGGTCGCCGATCTTCATCGGCCCCTTCATGCGGGCGACGAGCTTCAGGATAGCCTCGTCGTCCTCGGGGCAGTGCTGGCGGGCGACCCCGAGCATGAGCTCCGCATTATAGAAATCCGACGGCGTGTACATGCGCTCGGTGAAGACGAGCAGGCGGCTGGCGATCTTGGGCGAGAGCTGGCGCGCGATCAGCGAGTGCGTCTCGCGGATCCCGCTCGGGACGACCTTGGCGGCGGGCTTGACGTCTACGGCGACCACGGTGCCATCGCGACGGAAGACCTTGAGGTCGAACACATGGCTGCGCAGCTTGCCGACGCCGTCGAGGTACTGCACCCTCGGCGACTGCTCGACCACCCGCACGGTGTCCGGACGCGCGCGAATGACCAGGCACGCCTTGTACTCGGCGCGGCTCTCGAAGTTCACGCGGACGCCGTCGAGGACGACGAAGCCGCGCACGGAGCCCTTGGACGTGAGCTTGAACGTGCGTTCGCCTTTGGACGGCTGCGGCGGCGTCCACACCTCTCCGGACGAGGCGGGCGGGCGCACTGCATCGTTGGGCTTGAGGTACTGCTGCTTGGTGATCTTCTTCATGGTCTCTCCTTTTGGATAAAGCTCCGCCGGTCCCCGGAACGGCGTTCCGGCGGCTGAGCGGTGGAAAAGCGTGGATCTGAGGAGAGAGCCTCGAAGGAGCGGGCTTGCGCCGACGCCACAGAGCTGATTCAGTAGCTGCTGTCTGGTTGTGGTTGCTTCCTTCGAGGTCTCTCCTAGGTTTGCTTCCTCAACGATGGGGCGGTCCGGCTCGAAAACGGACCGCCTTTTCGTTTTTGGATGTCTGGTCGGTGGCTGCCTCCTTTCTGGATTTCACGGTGACGATCGCGATCGTCACGCGCAAGAGGGCGACGTTTTCCGGCCGGGGCCGGGATTCAGTCGATCTTTCGTCCGGTCTGAAACCACGAGGACGCCCTGGCGGCGGGCCTTCGCAGCGAGTCCTTGGACCTGGAATCCGGCCCCGGCTCGACCCGAGTCCCCGACTCGTTGTCCACAGGTGAATCGCTCAGAGCGGCACCCAGTCCGCCTCCTCGATCCGGTCGGCGGCCGCCTTGAGGAGCTTCCAGACGCTTTGGCGGCGGTCATGGCCCTGCAGAACGCATTCGGCGATCCTGGACGGCGTGTTCGCGAGAGGATTTGCTGCCTCGATGCCGACGATACGGTAGTCCGAAATATCTGAGAGATCGGAGATATTGCCGATCCGGAGCGTGCCGATGGTCCGTTTCATGGGGTCGAAACCGCCGGGAACGAGCTGGATGTCGATGACGAGCACTACTGGGTCTCCTTCTGGTTGGCGCCCGCGCCCACTGGCGGACTGGCGATGAAGTTCTGAAGGCTGGGGTGCGTGCGCCGGAGCGCCGAGGCGATAGCGAGCCGCTGCGCGATGCGAGGCGCGCCGCTTCCCGGCCGGAAGCAGGCGACGATGTCGGGCAGGTCGAGGTTGGGGTCGCAGGCCTCGAGCAGGTCCTCGGGCAACGCGCGACCGGCGAAACGCCGGATGGCGGCGCACAGCACCGCCGCCGGAGGCGGGCAGATCCGGATCGTCATGTCGGCCGACAGGACCAGGGACTGGGGAAGGGCGCTGACGTCGGCGGAAATGCCGGCTACGGACTGTCCGCTCGACAGTTCGGCTGCCACGACCATCTCCGCGTTCGTGGGCCTCCTTTCGGCGACGACGGACAGAGGCCGGATCAGCCGCCATCGGTCGCCGAACGTCTCGCCGAAGTGGCCCGAGGTCGGGGCCACCCAGAAGGGGCTCGGCACCAAGACGATCACCGCAAGCGCCTGGCCGTGGCGCAGTCGCCGGCGCACGGCTGGAGAGGTTGCGGCTTCGAACGCGGCGGCGACCACGCATTGGATCGCCTCCGGATGGCCATCAGCTCCTCCGGCTTCGTCGTTCCGAAGTTCGAAGGTATCGGTGGGCCAGAAGATCTCGTTCGTCCGGCCGTGCTCCTCGGCGGGGCGGGCGACAGCGTCGGGGGAGGCCCGGAGCGCCGCGAGGTTCTTCGGCAGCATGCGGTAGGTGATGCTCTTGGAGGGCTTCTTCATGTGCGGGATCTCACGACGGTCATCGGGCCAAGGGGCGCGGAGGTGAGGTCGAGCTCGAGGAGGTCGCTGCAGGCGAGCGTCAGCACGGCCGCGGAAGGATCGCGGTCGCTACGGATCAGCTCGAGCAGTCTGCCGAATTCGATCGGGCCTTCGTCGGCGACGATCTTCAGGATCCCGATGCGCGCCGCGGCCGGGACAGGTCGGTCCTTGTAGAACCAGACCGCACGGCAGTTTGATCGGCGCGGTTCGGCCGCCAGGTCCTCGGCCGTGACGACGAACTGCCGCAGGCCCAGCTCGCGCAGCGCGATCTGGACGAGGCCCTCGTCGTCGAGGTGGCGGACCCGCCGAGCTGGGACGACGTCGAGGTGGAAGCGGCCGTCGGGCCGCATCAGGACGACGGCATCGACGTCTACTTCCGCGGACCCAGCATGCGCCGTCGCAACGTGTGAGATCGCTCGGACCGCCGGATCGAGCGATGCGATCGCGAGCGCCTCTCGGAGCGCAGCGTGTCGCGCGGGGATCGGGGCAGCTGTTTTTGCGGACGAGAAGAGATGGGAATGCCGGGGCTTGGGGGAGAACATGACGAGGGATCCGAAACCATGGGAAGGGCGGGGCGGGTCTCGGGGTGCTGGGAGCTGTCGGTGTCGGTCATGGTCGGCCCCTTTCAGATCTCGATGATCAAGTTCGGGTTGAAATCTTGATTTTCCCAGGTCTTCTCGCCGGGCGGCCAGGGGCCATACCCTTTGGCATTGCTCACCAGCCTCGTCTGACCGATTACGGCGTCAAACGACTGATGGGTGTGCCCAAAGACCCAGAGGTCCGCGGGCCGCAGCGCGCCGCGGCCGTCGTCGGGCGCCGGCACCATCAGGCGCGTCAGATCGCTGCGGTAGGCCGGATCCAGGGCGCGGTCGCTCTCCGGCCGCGGCGCTTCTGAAGCCTGTCGCACCGGCGCATGATGCGTGACGACGACCAGGCGGTCATCGCCACGCGGCTTGCGCATCTCCTCCTTCAAAAACGCTACCGACTTGAAGTGTCGTGTGAGGGCGTGATGCGGCAGGAAGCGTTGTTGGTAGTGGTTGATCCGGATCTTCTTGTGATCATTCATGCGCTCGCCGGCGAGGGCCATGGCGCCGTGCGGGTCGCCGTGCAGGGCGAAGTCTGTCCAAAGGGTCGTGACTGCAAAAATGACGTTGCCCACGCGCAGGGTCTCGTTATGCAAGACGTGGATGTTCGTGCCGGCTGCAACGGTTCTGGCCTTCTCAAGATCGATGTCGATGTCCTGTCCATACGGCTCATGATTGCCCATGCAGTAGATCACCGGCCGGTCAGGCACGCGCTCGATTAGCCAGCGGACGCCGCGCTCGGCGCGCGGGATCAAGTCGCCGGCGACGATAAGCGCATCGAACTCCGGACGCTCCTCTGGCGTCGGCAGGTCCCAGCCCCGTGTGAGTTCGACGTGAAGGTCGGACAGCGGCCAGATGCGCATGTCAGCCCTCCTTCCGCGAGGGCCGGGGCACTTCGGTCAGGGTGTCGGTCTCGCGGTCGTACGTCGCGAAGTACATGTCGGCATGGCCGCGCCATCGGCGCAGCCGGCGCACGTTCTCGAAGCCGCGTCCGTAGCGCGGCGGGACCGGCTCGCCGGCCGCGTCTTCGGTGCAGCGGGTTTCCAGCCAGCCCTTGTTGTTGTGCAGGCGACCTTCGCGGCCGCAGATCTCGCAGGAGCAGGCTGACCGGGCGACGGCGAGATTTACGGCATGGCCGATCGTGATCTCCGTATTCTCGGAAGCCTCGGCGGCGTCGCAAACGGCGCGCAGGAGGCCCATTTTCTGCTTGATTTGGACGAACTCGAAGGTCTCGCCATCGCGCAACACGCCTTCGATCCGGCCGCAGAGGCGATCGAGCGGGTCGCGCCAGCCGCGCCCGCAGAAAGGGTATCCGAACGATCTGAAGGGCTCGTCGGCATTTATCGTGAAGAGGCGCCGGTGGCGCCGCATGAGGTCGAGAGCCCAATCCTCCCTGGCCATCTCAATCCTCCTCGATGCCGAGGGTGGCGGGGTCGACGTCGACGAAGACGTCGTTCTGGCGGTCGTACCTGCGGCACGTGACGAAGCGCCTGCCGTCCGCCGCTATGCCGTACTTTTCCTTGATCTCGGAGAAGCGGAAGGTGCCGCCATCGGCCAGCACCGCCGCCCGGATCCGGACGAAGGTATGCTCGATCAGGTCGCGCCAGCCGTCATAGACGTAGGGCATGCCTTCGGCCCTTAGCGGACCGTCGACCGGGTGAAAGAGTTTGGGGGAGATCTTGATCAACTCGATGCGCCAATCCGGGATAAAGCCTGACATTCAGGTCTCAACCACGATGGTTTCAGGACCAAGTGGAGCATCGCAAAGACTTAACTGGACGAGATTCTCGCACGCGAGGACGCAGATCGCGGAGACGACATCGCAATCAAGACGAACGCGTTCCTCGAGCTCCACGATACGTTGGGGGCCTGCTTGAAGGGCGACCGAAAGCGTTAGCCTGTCCCTGAGCGATACGCGTTCGCCTGCGTGCGACCAGACGTTCCGCGCGTTCGAATACATCGGCTCATGGAAAATGTCTTGGGCATCTCGCTCGAGCAACTGCAAGCCATAGCGACTCAAGACGAATTTGTGACGGGCGTCGTCCTCTTCGCTGTATTCGGGGCGAACGTCTTGGGCACGGAGGAGAAACGCACCGATTTCCGTTCGAAGCACAATACCCGCGAGCGAGACCCGTGGACATTCCAGCAGGGGACCGTCTCGATATTGGATTTCTTGGACGGAAGAATCCAAGCAAGCTTGTTCCAACGCGTGACGAAGAAGAACATTGTGCGCCGGTACGGCAACTAGGCCTCGGCACTTTGGAGATCTCAAGAGCGACGCCCGAGGATCGCGATGGGAGGACGTTGAGACTTGAATAAGCATGATCGAAACCTGAAGAAGCCAGACTTTGCCCGACCGAAGTCAGCACGCGCCTCGTCGCTCAATTTCGGCAGCGCCCAGATGCTCGGAGCGTGACCACTCTTATGTCCGCTATACCGGTCATTCTGTTTTTCGAAAAGCTTCCTTTCGGGCCTCTCGGAAGATTGTACAGCTTGAGGGATGTATCTTTCGATGCAGGTTCAGCGATCGAGAACCAGCAATTCGGACGGCTCCACCTTAAGAGCCGCCGCGATGCGGACGATGGTGTCCAGAGTGGGATTTGCCTGTCCTCGCTCGACCTCGATCACCGAGGCGCGGCGGATACCCGCCTCGCCGGCCAAGTCGGCCTGGGTCAGCTTAAGGGAGCGCCGAAGTTCCCTGACCTTCTGCCCGAGGGCTGCTCTGACGCGCTTTTGAGTTCTCGCCAAGGACTCAGATACCGCCACGGCTTCCCCGTAAATCCTCGCCTCTTTCGTGCAGCAAACACGCCAAGACCGAAAAATGATGATCATCCATGCCACGGCGCTGTCGCGCGCGCCATAGCGAACTGTTCGTCTTCAAGGAATCGAACGCTGCCCTTTCCGAAGATGCGAAGCCGTTCCCGTCCATTTCGCAATAAAATTGTAAACGGGTTTTCCGAATTTGACGCCGCGATCTTCTTCCGGGTCGACTTCAGCCAGAGCCGCATTTCGGGTCCGCGCACTGCTCCAGCGCTGTCTTACTGTTTAGCAGCGCAGAGGAGGTAGGATTCACCGCCTCTATCGAAAGTGCAGAGCTGCACCTCTTGCGCGCTAACGATACGGGAAGCATTCTCGAGACCGAGAGTGCCGTGGAGCCATAAATGACTGTGACAGCTTCGATACTCTATAACCTTGTCGAATGCCCGCAGCGTGTTGCTTTGGACGCGTTCGGCGACGTCGTGAAGCGAGATCAGGTCAGTCCTTTCGTCCGGTTGCTCTGGGAGAGGGGCAGTTTGTTCGAGCAGGAAACGATCTCCAACTTGCAGATCCCCTTTCTCGATCTTTCGGCCGCCAACGATGCAGACCGTGAGCGGCTCACCCTTGATGCTATGAGCAAGGGCGAGCCCCTGATCTACGGAGGTTGCATAAGAGCCGCTGATCTGTTTGGTAAGCCAGACTTTTTGCGCAAAGAAGTCGGCGGCTACGTCCCAGGCGACATCAAGTCAGGGCGCGGCAAGGAGGGTGGAGATGACGACCATGACGGCAGGCCGAAGCGCCACTACGCCGTCCAGCTCGGGTTATACGTCGACATCCTTGAGCGACTAAAGTTTTCGGCGGGACGTCGGGCGTTCGTCTTGGATATTCATGGGGATGAAGTCACGTACGATTTCAGCGACCTTTCCAGTCAAGACCTTTGGGGTGACTACGAAAATGCGCTCGCCGAAGCGCGATCGATACTGGCGCGGCAAACCGTCCCGCTCCCCGGCTATGCCAGCTCCTGCAAACTTTGTCATTGGTACAGTTTTTGTATCCAACAGCTCGTCTCGGCGGACGATCTGACTTTGATCCCATTTCTTCGACGGTCAGATCGCGACACGATGAATGATCAGATACCCACGATCGCATCTTTAGCGACGATTAATCCCGAAGCGTTCATCAAGGGGAAGAAGACCTCATTCGCCGGGGTCGGGGCGGATCGCTTCCGCGCTTTGCAGGCGCGCGCCGTCATGCTGAAAGCATCTTCGCCGAAGCCCTACTTGCGCACACCGATAAGACTTGACCGCTTCTCTGTCGAGCTATTCTTCGATATCGAAGTCGATCCGCTGCGTGGAGTTTGCTACCTGCATGGATTTATCGAGCGGAAGAATGGGGACAACGACACTGAGCGTTTCGTTTCATTCTTTGCTGACGAGCCGACGCCGAAAGCAGAGCGCGAGACTTTCGCCGCAGCCCTCGACCATTTTGCCTCTCGGGAAGGCGCTGCGATATATTATTATAGCAAGTATGAACGAACAATCTACCGGAAGCTCCAGCAGAACTACCCGGACATCTGCACACCTGAGGACATAGAACAGTTGTTCGACCCACGGAGAGCGATTGATCTTTACGGAGATGTCGTTTTGAAAGCGACAGAATGGCCCACCAGAGATCATTCGATCAAAACCTTGGCCAAATTTTTGGGCTTTGAGTGGAGGGACACGCATCCCTCGGGAGCCGCTTCCGTCGAATGGTTTGACCGCTGGTGTCGGGAACGAAATCCGGTCATCCGGCAACGTATACTCGATTACAATGAAGACGATTGTCGCGCCACCCGGGTGCTGCTGGACGGAATCAGAGGACTTACTGATTGACGCCAATAGGCGCTCACTCTGGGACCTAGACAGCCGCCTGAATCCATCCCTTCGGCGTGCGTTTGCCTAAGGCCAAGCGGCCAACGAACAAACCTTCGTCAATCGAGTATAGCAAACCAGCGTGTTGAACTCGCAAGCCCAGCATTGTGCGAACCTCAGAACATAGGGCCAGATGCCGCCTATCCGGCGAACTAAGGGCGGATACCACATGGCAGCGACCTCCGTGCAAGGCGTCGGATGCCTTTAGGGCGATCTCGGTCCAGCGATCTGATGCGTCTGTCGTGTGGCGGATCCCATGCAGCAAATCACCCAGCGGCTGAAGATAGGGACTGCTGCCGGGGGCGGCGAAATCGACGTGGAAGGAAATTCCGGTAATGCTGCAGACCCTAAGATCGTCCGGGTGCGATCTGCGCCCGCTCCACATACAAGGTCGTGCTTCGCTTGGAGCACAGTATTTGCCCCCAGCCGAACGGATCGCTAGTTGATGCTGGACGCGAGCGCCAGAAACGCTGCTGACAACAAGTAACCTTCTCAGCACGCGAGAATCCGCAACCGCGCAGCGTTCAAGCTCGGACGGTAAGACGGCTTTGCCGGTGACACTGCAGCGCTCGAGTACGCCGGGCCGAACGAACCTCCCGGTGATTTCGCACCGTTCAGCCTCTTGTTTTGTTATCGGTTGCCGTGTCTCATGACAAAAGAGAAACTCGTCTTTGTGACCCGTTTGATCAGATACGACTGACTTTGAGCTCTGGTCGCGACGATAGGGTCTGCCCGAGATGTCACTGATGGCCAATTCGCTTTTCAGTATCTCGATGCCAGTGAAATCGCACCGACCAAAATGCTCGGGTTCCGCCCGTTTACCCGTCAGACTACAGGTTTTGAGAAGCGCACGCGCGACAGGATTTCTTGTAACCGCGGAGAGTTCCGCTTCGTCCGTCAGGACTAGTTTGCCGCTTAGGCTGCAGCGCAGCGCGTGGTCCGGGAGGGCCATTCGGCCACTGACTTCAGAGGTGACAAGTAGGTGTCGCAAGACATCAAGGCCTGTCATGGCGCAGTGGTCTAGGCATTCCTTCGGCGCGAACGTGCCGCTGCTATCGCATCTGCCCAATTCCGGAGCGGAAAGGCAATCGCCCGTCCGCGGGATCACCGTCAAACGGCTCTCATAGTGCGGGCCTTTGTCGAACTTATAGTGCACCTCCGTGGTCACCTCGCGATGAATGCGGCCCTCGAGTGCGACGACCGTTAGCTCGAGCCGTGGCGTGAAGTCATCTTCCATCTTCTTGCGCTTCCGGGCGTCATCGCCAGCGGCAGCCATTTCCCGAACACGCCGTTCGACATAGAAGCGGCAGAACTGGCCGATGCCCTGATCGTGACCCGCAGCATCGGCAAGGCGTTCGGTATCAATTCCGAGATGCTGAGCGTTCTCGATCGTATCGGCCAATTTATAGAGACCCGACCGGACGGCGTGTGCTCGGTGTTCGCCGGGCAAACACTCCACTTCGACGAGGCGTTCGTAGCTGTCGTGAGCCACAGTCGCGCGTACCCGGATAAGCGCTTTACCTTCGAAGCAGCGGCGCACCCCTTCCACCTTGGTCGTGACGGACGATGCGCCGAAGCTGTCGACCCAACGACGCGAGATTTCATTTGCCTGACCGACCGGGTCTTCGTCCGAGTCCTCCACCTGATGAACTCCGGTGGCGATCATTCGGCTTACTAACCTCAAAAATGCGGCTGAACCGGGGGCGTACAAAGTGGCGCGGCCATTGCGGTCGGCTTCCTCGAAACAAATCAATTCGCGTCCAGTGTCCTCTTCCAGTAGATAAAGGCCACCCTGTTTAGGTGTCACCGTTGCTCCAAGACTCTTGAGACCGGCGAGCACGAACTCCCGTGTCTCCATCGACCTCACGATCGGAGGAAGCTTGGGGGCCCGCGGTCCGACATATTCCGCACCGTCCATGCTCCCGAGCATGTCGTTGATGTTAGCCTCTTCCGCTTCCAGCTTCTCCTTAGCGTCGAGAATGCTTTGTTCTGCCTGCTTCGTGGCTTTCTCGAAGTCCTTGCCGGCGAGCGCGGCCAGCACCAGCCGAAGGATCCTGTCCTCGAAATCTTCCCCCTCCTCGTCGTCTACGCCAGACGCCTCGAGAAGCGACTCGATGTCGCCTATGGCATGCGCGGCCATCTGAAGCTTTTCCATTAAACGACCGACGATATACTCTTCGAAGGTTCCCTTTAGCGTGATGTTGAGGATGCTGACGCTCGCATGTTCGGACGCCAGCCTCTGGATTCGGCCGATGCGCTGCTCGACTGTCATCGGATTCCAGGGCAAGTCGAAATTCACAAGCACGTTGGCGACCTGCAAGTTCACGCCCTCTGAACCCGCTTCGGTCGACACGATGACATGGCAGGCCGGCGGAGTTTTCCAGAAACGGGCGATGGTGTCCTGGTTACGCTGTCCTGAGTTGCCGTTGATGATTCCGACCTTGAGGCCCCGCGTTTCCAGGAAAGCTTGAATCGTCGTCTGCGTCTCGAGCCGGCCAGTGAACACCACCATGCGCCACCGCTCTGGGTTCTGACGCATCAATTGATCGATCAGTGCCCCGAGGCCGTTCAGCTTCGCGCTGGTGCCCATGCCATCGACGATGCTGCATACGGCGGCGGCCAACTCCTGTGGCACGGTTCCATTCCGAGCCATATTAGTGAGTTGGGCCATCAGCGCATGAGGACTGCTGGTGAGTGCCTGCAGAATCCCAATTTGAGCGAGCCGATTGAGCTTTTGTATCGGTTTGCTGATGACTCGGATGAGCTCGAGTTCGGCGAAAGTCGGTTCGACCCGGTGAAGTTGGACGACTCGATCCGGGAAGTACAATTTGGCATCGCCGCGCCTCACTCGAGACATGTAGCCATACACGATCGAGCGAAACTCCTCGCGAGATTCAGTCTTGAGCTGACGAGCGGTATCGCGCTTATCGGCGATGAACTTACGGGCGAACATGCCCTCGCTTCCGAACGGGTTTTGGTGACCCCGCGCGACCGTAAGGAGGTCGACGAGAGAATAGAGGTCCCACAACCGATTTTGGATCGGAGTGGCCGTGAGCATGAGAACGTAACGAAAGCGCCTTTTTTCAAGAGCCTCTTTGAAGCGCAGAGCGACCTGTGGTGGTGGATCGACGCCATAGAGGTTTCGCAGCTTGTGGGCCTCGTCGAGCACCAACATTTGGAAACGATCTTCGGGGATCTTCTCGAGATGCAGGCGTGCTGAAGCATAGGTCGTTATCACCGCGCCAACATCGTCCGGTTCGGCGGTTATCAGCTCTCTGCCGGTTGCGATTTGAGCAGGGATATCAAATTTTGCCTGTAACTCCGCTTGCCATTGCGGTCCGAGCAGTTTTGGACAGACGATAAGGATCTTGGAGATCCTTGTACGCGCGATAAGTTCGCTGGCGATCAATCCTGCGCTGATGGTCTTGCCTAATCCGACGTCGTCGGCGAGCAGTGTCACCGGTAGCCGGCGGCAGAACGTGATAAGGTTAGAGACCTGATGGTGGTAGGGCTGCAGGTGGTCTCGCCATCGCTTTTCGGATTTGAGGTCTTTCCGCGTCTCGATAACGATTGGATCGGTCAGATCCCATTCGAGCGCCGCTCTGTACAGTTTGTATTCGTCCGGAAGGACGCTGCGACGCAAAATTTTCGTCTGAAATTCCGATGAGGACGCCGCCATTCCTCGCGAAGCCTAAGCACTAGTTGTTCTAATTGCCGCAGCATGCCCGGTTTGGCGTCCGTCGGCAACCATTGCGGGTAGTCTGCAGTGGTGCCGGCGTCGCGGACGGAGAGGGTGGCCGGAGCCGCCGCCTGGGCCGGGGAAACGGCCTTCTGGGCGTCAAAGAGGCAGTTTCCGTCCGCTAGGTGGTCCGCGTTCTCAGGCAGCATTTCCGCCGACGAGAACAGCTTCCTGAGGCGCTTGGCGAGAGCGTCCGGATAAAATCTTCCGGCGGGCCTCGGCGGGCTTGCCGAGCACGATGTCACCGGGCCCCACCGGGAAATTTCCCAGGATGAACCGACCGACCACCTCGCGCAGCGGGTCGTAGGCAGGCTCCTGGCGACCGAACTCCAGGACCTGGTAGATGCGGCCGAAGATGGCCTACGGCCCATCGGTGCCGGCGCGCGTGTTGGGATAGGAGGCTTGCAGCTCCTACAGGATGACCTCGATTCCGGGCTTGCCGGCGGCGAGAATGTCGAATCCGGCGGCACTAGGGTTTTTCGCCACGGGCACCTCCGATCAGCCGACGTAGGGTTCGAGCACGGGGGCAGCGATCGGTGCGGCCTGCTGCCGGCGCTTCATCGCCTCGGCCGCGTCGCGGACGATCGTCAGTTTATCCGCGTCGCCACTTAGGCAGGCGAGCAGAGCAGCGTCCGGCGCCGCAGCGATCGATGCCTCGTCGCACAGGTTCGCCTTCGCCAGCGCGCAATAGTCGCCGCGGAGAAGCTCGGCTCCGGCCTCACGCGCGAGGTCGACGGCCGAGGCAGGGATGCCCAGGGTGAGCCGCACCGTGAGCCGTCTCACGCGGTCCTCTAGGTCGAGCTCGGGATGGAGGATTTCCGCGACCCGCGCTGTCGTCGCCACTAGGTCGGACGTTCTGCTGGCGACGCTTCTGATAGGACCGGACGCCCCCCCAAATCCGCCGCCGAACTGCCCGATCACGCGTTCGATGTCCGACATGGGACGTCCGGAGACGAACAGCAGGCATGACACGGACTTCTTTGCCCTGACGGTCGACGTGTGGGCATCCTGCACCTCCCTCCGAAACGCGTTTAGCACGGCGCCGCCCGTCAGTTGCGGTCGCAGTTCGTTCACCCAGAATTGAGGCTCTTTCTGCGTGCTTTTCTTGTTGATCGGAAAGAGCAGATCATCCAGCTCGACCGTGATCTGCGTGGCGGCGATCAGGTCCGGGTCCGTGAGCTGCGCGGCCGGAATCTGGCGGAGGCACTCGACTAGCCTGACGATCGACGTGACCTCGGTCGCGCTTTCGCCGGCCAGCCGGCCGAGATCAGTGAGCACGTAGAGACCGGAAACATTTGAGATCAGGCCGTTGCTCTCCAGATCATGCAAGGCGCGGACAAGCTCGTTGCGGTCCCACTTCCAGCCCACGTGCATTCTCGCAGCCTGAAACGCGCCAAAGCTCGCTTCGAGGAATTCGACAATGGCTTCGCTCGAGACGCCCTTGGGACTTAGGCGGCTGAGGGAGGTGACGACGCGGACAATCAGCGATCTTGCGTCCGTCGCTGCGTCCAGGAATCTGGAGACGAGGTCTTCCGGCGTCTTTGTGACGTAGTTGTTCCAGTAATCGTATTCAGCGCGAGAATCGGTCGCCAGCAGGTAGGAGGTCCCTTTCTCAGCGAAGCCGAGGCGTCCGGCCCGGCCGACCAAATTCTTGTACTCAGCGACCGAATAGGGCTGGTCGCCGGGATGCATCAATCCGACGATGACGACCGAGGAGGCAGGCGTGTTGACACCCATCGCGAGGGTCGTAGTCGCCGCGATCACGCGGAGCCCGGAGCCGGGACGGCGGAATTCCTCCTCGATCACTCGGCGTTCCTCCGGCATCAGGTCGGCATGATGGAATCCAACGCCGCCTGCCAGCGCCGTGCGGAGATCTGCGTTGGCCAGGGATGCGTCGGCTGCCGGCAACTGGTCGAGCGCCGCCTGCGCTGGAGGAAGGCCGAGCGCTTCGGCCAGATATCCCGCGGTCCCTCGGGCTTCTCCCTTGATCTCCCTGAAGACGATGACCTGCTGACCCTTGCCTACAAGGAGACGGACGAGCGGAACGACCCAGTCCTGGCTCGAACCCTTGCGGTACTCCTGCCTAATGATGGGACCCTCGACCTTTTCAGCCCCCGTCGCCGCATCGATGCAGCGGAACGTCCCATCGGCGCGCAGCACGCCTTCGTCTAGCGGCACCGGTCTTTCGGTCCTGCGTAGGAGCCGCGCGCCCAACCACCCTTCGAGTCCGTTCGTGTCTCCTATGACGGCCGACAACGCGATCGTCTGCGGCTCGATACCTTCACGCCGTCGCATTCTGATCAGTGTTAATAGGAATTCGAGATTTGCGCCTCGGCTCTCGTCGGCGATCATCTGCGCCTCGTCGATGACCACGACGCCGGCGCCGGCCAGGACGTGCGGGAAGGTAAGGGCGATAGCCGCGAACTTTTCGTAGGTCAGCAGGGCCACGTCGTATTTTCCTCGAAGGACGGGCGATATGTCGTCGGTCTCGCCGGTCGCCTCCACGGTCCTGATCCCGAATGAACCGTAGACCGCGTTGAAGTGCCGACGTTTGTCCGCGACGAGGGCCTTGAGCGGTAGCAGGAAGATTGCACGTCGCCGATCGAGGACAGCACGCAGTGCTGCCAGTTCGCCAACCATGGTCTTGCCGCTCGAGGTCGGCGCGGAGACGACGAGATGCTCTCCTTGTAGGACGCCGTACTCGTTGATCGCGGATATCTGAAGGGGATTCAGCGAGGGGATGGCTTCCGCCCAGGCTTCGACGAGTTGCTGGGGGAAGCCGGCGGCCTCCAGGCTCGTCAGATCGCTGGTGACTGCCGAAACGCGCCGGTCCGGAAAGGCGGCCGCGAAGCGCTGTCCTTCGGTGAAGACGGGCCAGTTCAGATCGCCTTCGATTCTTCCCTTCATGGTCGGGTGCTGCTGCAGGCCGAACTGGGCAGCTGCTGCCGAAACGCGGGCCGAGACGTGATCGAGAAGCCGATAGACGGGAATCCTCGAGGCGAGCACGACCTCAGCCGCGCCCCTCAGCGCCTCGATGAGGAAGAGGGTCAGGAATCCGTGGCCGTGCTTGACGTTTTCGTATGCGGGTTCGTCGGCCCGGGACGCGGTGAAGATCAACCTTCCGTCGCCGGCGATTTGGTCGAGCTTGACCTCTGCCGACCTGAGGTCGCGTGGTTTGACGTCCGTCTGCAAAACCTTCGAGCCGAGGCCACCTGAGAAGCAGCAGTCGAGGAAGAATACCAGCCGCCTGGCGGGAATGCGGCTGAACCATTCTTGAAGCGCGTCGAGCGGCACGGCCGTGTTCGTCAGATCCGCGGTGTCGGCGTCATGCGGGATCAGTTCGTGCGTCTCCGATCCGTGTCCGGAGAATGCGATGACGACCGTGTCTTCCGCATCGCAATTCGCGAGCGAGTCGAACTCAGCTTCGATTGCAGACCGAGTGGCGTCCGCATCCGTTAGCAGACGCGAGGTGCCGCCCAACGTATCCGCAAACAGGGCGTCCAGCGCCATCGCGTCGCGCCGCGCGCAACTTAGATCGCCGATGGTAGGCGACCGATAGCGATCGATGCCGATGAACAATCCGCGGAACGCCATGGCTTATCTCACTCTTTCCGTTCGGTTGGACGAGCGGTCGCTAGGCGCTCTGCTTATGGTTTTGACGGTGGTTTGACGCCGCTGCCCGTCGTGGGCACGGCGGGCGCCGAACCGGTCCCCGGCTGATGTCCTCCCTGCGGATTCAGCGGCTGGTGGATCGCGGCCGGCTGATAGCCCTTGTTGCTGAGGCTGGGCGGCGGGGCGGGCTTATAACCGTCGTTCGTGCGAGACATCGTCAGACTCCTTTGGGATTCCAAACTTGGACGTGTTTGATCTCTTTCGAGGGAATGAGGATGGCGAGTTGTTCGGGCCGTTTTTTCCAGGAGTCGCCATCCAGATCGTAGATTTCCTGGAGAAATAGGTCGCGTTCGGTCGGATCCGACGATGCGAATGAATGGCTGCCATAGACGCCGCAGACGGTCGAACCATCGGAAAGCGTCACCATCACGAAATGATCGCCGCGCAAGCGAGCGAACGCGTAGTCCCATGCGGAAGGGGTGGCGTGAACCGGGTTGGCCCCAAGGGAGTGCAGCAGCCGTCGGAAGACGTCGTTTTGACCGAGAATTCCGAGCACAAAGCCGATGACGGCGGGAAGCACGATGATCAACCCCAGCCAGGCGAATATCTTTGCGCGTCCAGGCTCCTGGATCGCGAGAACGTATTCGACGAGCGGCGCGGCCAGACCGTAGTAGAGGACAGTCAGCGCAAGGTAGCTCACCACGTTTTCCGAAAGCGAACGCACTCTTCCGGTGAAGAATTGCGCGCGGACGAGCGTGATTATCATGCCAGGCACGATGAAGCCGAGCACAAGGTAGACGGATTCCACGCTCTTCAAGTCCGGCACCGCACCCTCCTATCGTCGGCCGCATGCATGGATCGATGTCGGTCGGTCTTGACCGAAATCACTACAACCGCGCAAATCACATGCGTTTCTAAAGTTGATTCATGATTCGTTCGAAAAGCTATTACGCGGCGCCGAAACGCCGCCGTACACCATCAGATTCCTATTCGGCCAGGTCGCCGTCCTGAAAGCGATCGCAGATCGTGTCGCAGGTCTGACACATGAACTTGTGGCCCACCGGAAAGACCGTCTGCCGGTTACAGACCGAGCAGCAGTCCTTCATGAAGGTCGGCGCCGACGGCTTCGGCGACATCGACCTGATGATTTCGTCGGCCGCCCGACGGACGTATTCGGCCGACACAGCTCGATCTTTCTCGGACTGTATCTGGTCGAAGTAGATCTCGGCCGACTGTCGGCTCACGCCGAAGCGCACGGAAATCTCGTCGACGGAATTCAGGGTGCGCGCGACAGCGTCGTTGATCAGGAAGGCGGGCGCGAAAACGCGGGCGTGATGCTCGGCCGACTCATATGCCGATATCCACTTGGGTGTGACGTTGCGGCTGCTCTTCCGGGCCATAACGGCGCCGGCGGACAGCTTCTTGAAGTGCATTACCGCGTGACCGAGTTCATGCGCTATCGTGTTGCGCGCGTACCCGTCCCCGAGAAACGCGTCGTGACGGATGCGCCTCGATATCTGGATGACGATGGTATGCCCGTCGTAGCTCGTCAGACCGGAGTTGCCCGTCATCTTGTCGTCCGAGACGACTTCGAGCCGCAACGGTTTGACGCCTTTGACCGGCCAGATCTCGCTGCGGCTGGCGCAATCGATGACGTCGACGCGCTCCTGGGACGCGACGCCGAAGAAGGAGCGTAGCTGAGCCGCCAAGGCTCGGACTTCCGAATTCTTGCGCGGTACGTCTTTATAATCGTCGTCAGACATCTTTCAGCCCCGTCCGGCTATTCCCCCCAGATAGCCCGTTGACCAACAGTGCGCGCTTGACCCAGTGAATTCGACGCTACGGCTTCCGCCATTTGTCGGGCGACCCGCCGGTGGTGTTCCGGACCCGCTCGACATGGGGCGAAACCCCTGGGCTCAATTCCCGCGCCCGCTCGATGGCTTCCGCTTGCGTCGGCAGCACCGCGCTGGCGCGCTCCGAGTTTGCTCTCCGAACCGCGTAGTCGCCTTGCGGTCTCCGCTCGACGTAGGTCCTCTTGTCAGCCATTTCGGCCTCCATGCTCGCCGGCCGGGCGAGGGCGGTCGGCCCGATCTAACGGGCCAGGTCATGCAAAACCCACGTAAAACAGGGGGTTCGTAGCGCCGGGGGCGAGAATTGCCCCCGGAAGTTTCGTCACAACGCGGTTCCGAACGTCGAAATCAGCGGGCGTCAGAGTGGGAATCGCGGGCTTTCTTTCGTGAAAACGAGACATTTCGACTCCATTTGAGCCCTCACGAACACCCCGTCGTGCTGCCGCAAGTATCGCACTTCATACAAGTCCCATTCCGCACCAGCGTGAAGTTGCCGCACTCCGAGCACATCTCGCCTTCGTAGCCCTTGGCCTTGGCTTCCGCGCGGCGCTCGGCCTTAGACGGAGCTGCGACCGTCGCGGCGCTGCCGGCCTTGCTCCACTGCAGGGCTTCCAGCTTCTCCGTCGGCGAGAGGTCGTGCTGGACTTCCTGCTTCAGCGCGACGGCGCCTTCGATGGCGTCGCCGACGCGGGCCGAGGTGCCGTGGGCCAGCGCCGTGACCTTGCTGCCGCCGGAGGGCGCACTGTCATTGCCCTGGGCGATCGCGGCCGAGCCGCCGCGCATCACCACGAGGTTGTCAGTGCGGGAGCGGGTGAGGCCGCGCGACACCAGCTTGTTGGCGTGGTGCGTCTCCTCCGGCTCCTTGCCTTCCTCGACGCCCTTGCCGAGCGCGTCGAAGTTCGACTCGGTCGGATCGACATGGGCGAGGTCGAAGCGCGACATGTAGCTCACCGCGAGCTCGCGGAAGACGTAGTCGAGGATCGAGGTCGCGTATTTGATGCTGTCGTTGCCCTGCACGGGGCCGGCCGGCTCGAAGCGGGTGAAGGTGAAGGCGTCGACATATTCGTCGAGCGGCACGCCGTACTGGAGGCCCAGCGACACCGCGATGGCGAAGTTGTTGATGAAGGAGCGCAGTGCGGCGCCTTCCTTGTGCATGTCGATGAAGATCTCGCCGAGACGGCCGTCGTCATACTCGCCGGTGCGCAAGTACACCTTGTGGCCGCCGACGACCGCCTTCTGGGTGTAGCCCTTGCGGCGATCCGGCATCTTCTCGCGCTCGCGCATCACGATGATGCGCTCGACCAGCTTCTCGACGATCTTCTCCGAGACCTGGGCGGTGCGCGCCGCCATCGGCTTGTCGTGGAAGGCCTCGACCGCATCGTCCTCGTCCTCATCGTCGCTGATGAGCTGCGAGTTGAGCGGCTGGGACAGCTTGGAGCCGTCGCGATAGAGCGCGTTGGCCTTCAGCGCCAGCTTCCAAGACAGCATATAGGCGGACTTGCAGTCCTCCACCGTGGCGTCGTTCGGCATGTTGATGGTCTTGGAGATCGCGCCCGAGATGAAGGGCTGCGCCGCCGACATCATGCGGATGTGGCTCTCGACCGACAGATAGCGCTTGCCGATCTTGCCGCAGGGGTTGGCGCAGTCGAACACGGCGTAGTGCTCGGCCTTGAGGTGCGGGGCACCTTCCACCGTCATCGCGCCGCAGATGTGGACGTTGGCCGCCTCGATCTCGCGCTTGGTGAAGCCGACGGCCTGGAGCAGGTCGAAGCCGGGGGCCGCGATCGCCTCGGCACCGATGCCGAGCTGGTCGCGGATGAAGTCTTCGCCGAAGGTCCATTTGTTGAAGGCGAACTTGATGTCGAAGGCGGTCGGCAGGGCCTTTTCGACCTTGGCGATGGCCTCGTCGGTGAAGCCTTTCGACTTCAAGGTCGAGGCGTTGATGCCCGGCGCGTTGGACAGCGAGCCGTGGCCGACGGCGTAGGCTTCGATCTCCGCGATCTCGCTCTCGCGATAGCCGAGCGCGCGCAGCGCTGCGGGGACCGCGCGGTTGATGATCTTGAAGTAGCCGCCGCCGGCGAGCTTTTTGAACTTCACCAGGGCGAAGTCGGGCTCGATGCCGGTGGTGTCGCAATCCATCACGAGGCCGATCGTGCCGGTGGGCGCGATCACCGTGGTCTGGGCGTTGCGATAGCCGTGCTTCTCGCCGAGCTCGAGCGCCGCATCCCAGGCGGCCTGGGCGTGGGTGACGAGGTCGGTCTGCGGGCAGGAGACCAGGTCCATCGGCACCGGGTTGACGCTGAGCGCCTCGTAGCCGTTGGACTGGCCGTGCGCGGCGCGGCGGTGGTTGCGGATGACGCGCAGCATGTGCGCGGCGTTCTTCTTGTAGCCGGGGAAGGTGCCGAGTTCGGCCGCCATCTCCGCGGAGGTCTTGTAGCTGATGCCGGTCATGATCGCGGTCAGCGCGCCGGCGATCGCACGGCCTTCCTTGCTGTCATAGGGCAGGCCCATGGTCATCAAGAGGCCGCCGATGTTGGCATAGCCGAGGCCGAGGGTGCGGAACTCGTAGGAGAGCTCGGCGATCGCCTTCGACGGGAACTGCGCCATCATCACGGAGATTTCGAGCACGATGGTCCACAAGCGGCAGAGATGCTCGTAGCTGTCGACGTCGAAGCGCTTGGCCTCGATGTTGTAGAACGTCAGCAGGTTCGCGGAGGCCAGGTTGCACGCCGTGTCGTCCAGGAACATGTATTCCGAGCACGGATTGGACGCGCGGATGTCGCCGGACGCCTTGCAGGTGTGCCAGTCGTTCATCGTGGTGTTGAAGTGCAGGCCCGGGTCGGCCGACGCCCAGGCGGCGTGGCCGATCTTCTCCCAGAGGTCGCGCGCCTTCAGCGTCTTGGTGATTTTCCTGGTGGTGCGTCCGACGAGATTCCAGTCGCCGTCGGTCTCGACGGCGCGGAGGAAATCGTCCTTCAGCGAGACCGAGTTGTTGGAGTTCTGGCCGGAGACGGTGAGATAGGCTTCCGAATCCCAGTCGGTGTCGTAGACGTCGAACTGGATGTCCTTGTAGCCCTGCTTGGCGAACTGGATGACGCGCTTGATGTAGTTGTCGGGCACGAGGCTGCGGCGGGCGAGCTTGATCTCGCGGCGGAGCGCCGGGTTCTTCTCGGGGTCGAAGCAATCGTCGCCCGAGCCTTCGCAGTTCACGCAGGCCTTCAGCACCGCCTTGAGGTGCTTCTGGTTGATCTTGGATCCGGTGACGAGGGCGGCGACCTTCTGCTCCTCCTTCACCTTCCAGTCGATATAGGTCTCGATGTCGGGGTGATCGACGTCGACCACGACCATCTTGGCGGCGCGGCGGGTGGTGCCGCCCGACTTGATCGCGCCCGCGGCGCGGTCGCCGATCTTGAGGAAGCTCATCAGGCCGGAGGAGCGGCCGCCGCCGGAGAGCTTTTCGCCTTCGCCGCGCAGGCGCGAGAAGTTGGAGCCGGTGCCCGAGCCGTACTTGAACAGGCGCGCTTCGCGGACCCAGAGGTCCATGATGCCGCCCTCGTTGACGAGGTCGTCACCGACGCCCTGGATGAAGCAGGCGTGCGGCTGCGGATGCTCGTAGGCCGACTTGGACTTGGTCAGCTTGCCGCTGAAGGGGTCGACGTAATAATGGCCCTGGCCGGGACCGTCGATGCCATAGGCCCAGTGCAGGCCGGTGTTGAACCATTGCGGCGAGTTCGGCGCGACCATCTGCATCGCGAGCATGTAGCGGAGCTCGTCGTAGAAGGCCTGGGCGTCATCGTCGGTCGAGAAATACTTGCCCTTCCAGCCCCAATAGGTCCAGCAGCCGGCGAGGCGGTCGAACACCTGCTTGGCGCTGAGCTCGCTGACATAGCGCTCCTTCTCGGGCAGGAGGCTGAGGGCCTCGGTATCGGGCACGGAGCGCCACAGGAAGGAGGGGACGGATTCCTCCTCGACCTTCTTCAGGCGCGCGGCGACGCCGGCCTTGCGGAAGTACTTCTGGGCCAGCACGTCGGAGGCGACCTGCGACCAGGCGGTCGGGACCTCGACGCCGTCGAGCTTGAACACGACCGAGCCGTCGGGATTCCGGATCTCCGACGTGGTCTGGCGGAAATCGATTCCCGCGTAAGGTGATTGTCCCGCAGTGGTGTGGCGCCGCTCAATCCGCATCGTATTGCCCCGTCCTATTCTTTGACCGGTCCCGCCTCCGTTCAGGCGTGCCGGGTCGACATTTCGTTTCGCGGCGCCTTCCGGCCATTCGGCCCTCGTGCATCGCAGTTCAGCCGGTGGACCCGGCCCTTGTTCTCCCGACGCGACTTCTCGATGCCTGCATCGATCATCGGCCGGCCTGTCCACGCCCATCCGCCCCAACGGGATGCGCGCGACACGCGTTCAACGCCCCACACAACAACTTCTATCGATGCCATCCGAGCCTGTTGCCGGCCCGGTCTGACGCCCGAAAAGTCCGCTCATCGCGGGCAGACAAGCCCTCATTCCGCAGCCTTCGGCTGGCTGGCGGAGCGGAGATTTGCGAGACCCTTTGGGGGAGTGCCGGCGGGACGCAAACTCACTCGCGCCGAACGGGTCGAAAACTAGGACTCTCCATTGCGCCCGTCAAGAACTAGTGCGAGTTCCTGAATCAAATACTAAATATGGTGGATTGTGGGGGATAACAGGGGGCAAGCCCGCGCCTGTTGTGGGGGCAAGTATCAGTGAGTCCTCAGAGATTCCCAACCGAAAAAATTTGTAGTCCGAGGTGCCCGGAGCCTTCATCCCGCTGTTCACAGGGCAGGTATATTTTTGGGCGAAGGGATTGCGCCAGCGGGACTCACGTAGCCCTACGGAAGGTGAGGGCAGGCATGCCCGCCGAGGTGGTGGTGAGCGCGGCGAATCCGGGCCAAGCTGACGCTCAGATTTTGCCGGACCACCCACATGCTTGATTCGACCAGCCGGGATGCGCGGCCGCGCATCGCCCCGGCCGGCCTGATGTTCCTCGCGATCACCTCGATCGGCTGGGGCTTCAATTGGCCGGTGACCAAATTCCTGCTCTCCGAGCTGCCGCCGCTGACGTTGCGCGGGGTGACCGGCGTGCTCGGGGCCGTGCTGCTGGCGGCGCTGGCCCTGGTCCGCGGCGACAGCCTGACGGTGCCGCGCGAGATCTGGCCGCGGCTGCTGACCGCCGCATTACTCAACGTCACCGGCTGGATGGTCCTGATGGGGCTGGCGCTGCTCTGGCTGCCCGCGAGCGAGGCGGCGCTGATCGCCTATACGATGCCGGTCTGGGCCTCGATCATCGCCTGGCCGGTGCTGGGCGAGCGGCCGACACTGCTGCGCACGCTGGGGCTGGTGATGGCCTTCGTCGGGCTTGCCTCGATCATGGGCGGCAACGGCATCGCCGCCAGCGTCGAGAAGCTGCCGGGCATCGTCATGGCGCTCGCCGGCGCGCTCGGCTTTGCCGTCGGCACGGTGTTCTCGAAGAAGTACCCAATCCGTCTGCCGCCGATCACGGCTGCGGCCTGGCAGATCGGGATCGGCTGCCTGCCGATCTCGATCATCGGCCTCATGGTCGAGAGCACGCACCTCTCCAACGTGACGCCGCTCGGCTGGTGGCTGCTGGTCTATTCGACCGTGGTGCAGTTCTGCATCGCCTATGTCAGCTGGTTCGCAGCGCTCGCCCGCCTGCCGGCCTCGGTCGCCGCGATCGGCACGATGGCGGTACCGGTGATCGGCGTCGTCGCCTCGGCGATCGCGCTCGGCGAGCCGCTCGGGCCTGGCCAGATCGCGGCGCTGGTCTTCACGCTGGCGGCGGTGGTGCTGGCGACGCGCTAGCCGCTCCGCCGCCCAGCGCCTTGCGGATCATCTCGGCGAGCTGGTTGCGGCGATAGGGCTTCGTCAGCAGCAGCACGCCGTCATCCAACTTGCCGTGGTGCACGATGGCGTTGTCGGTATAGCCGGAGGTGTACAGCACCTTCACGCCCGGCCGCAGCCTGGCCACCTCGTCGGCCAAGTCGCGCCCACTCATGCCGCCGGGGATGACGACGTCGGTGAAGAGGAGATCGAACGGCTGTCCGGCAGCAATCAATTCCAGTGCGGTCTTGCCGTCGGGGGCGGCAATCGTCTTGTAGCCGAGGCTCTGCAGCTGCGCGGTGACGAAGGTGCGCACGAGGCTGTCGTCCTCGACGACGAAGATGGTCTCAGCACCGCCTTCGACCTGCGGCGCGGTGGTTGCGGCCACGTCGGCCATGCCATCGCCCGGCGGCAGATAGAGCTTGATCGTGGTGCCGTGGCCTTCCTCGCTGTAGATCTTGATGTGGCCGCCGGACTGCTTGACGAAGCCGTAGACCATGGAGAGGCCGAGGCCTGACCCCTTGCCGACCTCCTTGGTGGTAAAAAATGGCTCGAACGCCTTCTGCTGGGTGTCGGGCGACATGCCGGTACCGGTGTCGCTCACGGCGAGCATGACGTAGGGGCCGGCGACCACGTCTGCATGGGCCTGCGCATAGGCCTCGTCCAGCACGACGCGGTGGGTCTCCAGCAGCAGCTTGCCGCCGTTCGGCATGGCATCGCGCGCGTTGATCGCCATGTTGAGCACGGCATTGGTGAGCCGGGACGGATCGATATGCGCGGTCATCGGCCCCTGTTCGAGCACGGTCTCGATCTCGATCTGCTCGCCGAGGGTGGGGCGCAGCAGTTTTGCGATGTCGGCGATCGCGGCGTTGATCTCGACGTTGCGCGGCTGCAGCGGCTGCCTGCGCGCAAACGCCAGGAGATGCTGGATCAGCTCGGCGCAGCGCTCGGCGGCCTCGTCGATCAGCCTCGCCACGCGCTGGAGCTCGGGCTGACCTTTCAGGCTCGCCACCAGCGTCTCGGTGTTGCCGGAGATCACGGTCAGCATGTTGTTGAAGTCGTGCGCGACGCCGCCGGTCAGCTTGCCGATCGCATCCAGCTTCTGCGACTGGTAGAGCTGCCGCTCGGTCTCGCGCGACATGGTCGCGTCGTGATAGACCAGCACCGCGCCGGAAATGTCGCCGTGCCCGTCCAGCATCGGCCGGCCGCTGACCATGAGATGACGCGGAGGATTGCCGCTGTGCGGGCGGACGATCATCTCCATGTCCTCGAACTTCTCGCCACGCAGCACGCGCACCGAGGGCAGCTCGTCGGCCTTGAGCGGCGTGACGCCGTCGCCGTGAAACACGTCCGACAGCGCGCGCAGATTGCGCAGGTTCATGCCGGTGTGATGCAGCAGCATGCGCTCCGCGGCCGGGTTGGACAGCAGGACGTTGCCCTCGGCGTCGATGACCAGCACCGCCTCCGCCATGCTGTGAAACGTGCTCTGGAGCACGTTGACCGACAGGCGCAGCTCGTCATGCGCGTTGACGAGGTGTTCGGTGCGCTCGGCCACCGCCGCTTCGAGCGCGTGCTTGGCGGCCGTGGTCTCGCTCAGCGTGCTCTCGAGCTGGACCGTCGCGCGCCGGCTCTCGCGCATCACCAGCGCGACCAGCAGCAGGATCAGCAGTGCGCCGGCGACGTCGATGCCGAGCAGCACGATGCCGGTCCGGCGCGAATCCTGGGAGCGCGCGGCAAGCACGCGTTCCTCCTCCGCGCTCAGGTGGTCGAGGTTGCCCATCACGGCGTCCATCAGGCCGCGGCCCTCGGCCTTGCTGCTGAGCGCGGCTATGCCGGCCTCGTCGCCCGCCGCGCGAAGGCGCATTGCCTCGGCCGCGATCTCGACCCGGCGCAGTGCGAGCGGCTCGGTGCCCTCCAGCAGCTTGACCTGATCCGGATTGTCGCGCACGTCGCGCTTGAGCTCGGCGAGGGCCGGCGCGATCTGCGCTTGCGCGGCCTGGAATTCGGCGTTGAAGGCAGGGCTACGGTAGAGTTCATAGCCGCGCGCGGCGCTCTCGGCGCGGCGCAGCAGTACGCGCAGATCGGAGATATTCTTCTGTACCCGGACGGTCTGATGGACCCAGGCCGCGTCGGACCGCGACTTGACGTCAAGGGCGATCGAGGCCGCTGTGATGATCAGGAGGATGGCAAGTCCGACACCGAGAATGACGCGCTGCGTTGGGATCAAGGGACTTCTTTCTTGTCCTTCGGCTGTGCGCTCTCGCCCGGGCTGGCGAGGCATTCCCGGATCGTGGTCAGCAGCGCTTCCGGCGTGAACGGCTTGCGCAGGCAGCGCGTGGCTCCGAGCTCCAGCGCCATGCGGAGGAAATCGGGAGAGGGCGAGGCGGATGAAGCGAAGGCGTAACCGGACATCGCGATCAACGGAGTAGCCGGCGCGCGCTCGTGGAAGATGCGGATGGACTCGAAGCCGCGCATATGCGGCATGAAGATATCAACGAGCATCACCTCAAAGGTCTGCGCTTCCAGCGCAGCCAGTCCTGTTTCGCCTCCGTCAGCCAGCGTGACGTCGAAGCCCTGACGTTGGAGGAGGACCTCGATGGTCGCGCCGACCATCGGATCGTCATCAACCACGAGAATACGCGGCATGACACTTCCCAGTCATCGAAGTCCCCACTGTGATGGGTGATATCCGCGAATCGTGTGTCGGGTCAATTTTGGATTGGATCGCGATGGATATGCACCGTGCGGTGCATATGGCCTTTGCGCGGGGTTCCATGAGATGTTTGGGCCATCCGTCACGGTTTGCGCGGCAACCGGGTGGATTCGATAGATGGTTGATGCAAAGTCGAGGGACCATCTGGACCAATGCAACCGGCCAAACACACGCCGAGGCGCCTGCATGACGTCAGCGCAGCGCTTGCCAATGTGTTCCGACACGGCCGCACGCCCCAATCACGCGGCAGACAAGGATGCTGCTGCAAGTGATAGAAGGGATGCCCCTTGCCGCCATTGCGGCAAAGGCTCAGGCCCGCCAAGCCACGATCAATAGCGCGCGACGACCGGACCGCCGAAGCGGTAGTTGACGCGTGCGGTCACCTGGTCAGCGGTCAATCTGCCGGTCGAGATTCCGGCTCCCGCCGTGCCACCGAAGCCATCGGGAATCACGATGTTGACGCTGCGGCGGCCGAAATCCGAATGACGATATTCGGCGGCGAGGCTCCACTGACTGGCAAACGCCCATTCGACGCCGCCGCCCAGAGTCCAGCCCCAACGGGTTTCCGAGCCGCTCCCGGCCGACGTGAATGAGCCCGCGGGGAGCGCGATACCCGGACCATTCACGACGGTCGCCTTGCTGCCGCTGACATCGGCAACAGCGGCACCACCGGTTGCATAGAACAGAACGCGCTCAGCGGTAAATCCGAGCCGGCCGCGGAAGGAGGCCATCCACTGGATGTGACCATAATCGACGGTCACGGTCTGGGTGACAGGCGCGCCGATGATCACCGGAGCCCCGAAGGTCCGCGACCTTGTTTCGATGGCGCCATCAAAGCCGGTACCGACGGCATCGGCTTCGATTCCCAGCACGACGCGCTGGACCTGCCAATTGTATCCGGCCTGAAGGCCGCCGATCACGGCGCTACTGGTGCCGGGTCCTGCCAGCGTGTCCAGTTGTCCAGGGAAGATGGTTATGATCGCGGCGTTTGGCGGTAGGACGATGAAGCCTGGAAAGACAACACCGTTGTAGGCGTCCGACGAATTGCGGCTCCAGGCCCCACCGATATTTCCGCCGACGTAGAAGCCGGTCCAGCTAAAAACCGGTGCTGGAATTGCCAGGGGGGTCTTGACCGCCATGTCGGCGGCATCGGCCGTTGCAACCCCTGTTAAAAGGGCGCTTGCTGCCATCACCACGATCGTGCGTGTAGTCATGCCCTTCCCCCTAATGCGTTTGGCCATTCTTCGTGCCAGAATTCGACTAGCTTAAAAGCCCGACGAAGCGGATGCTGTACCTCTCGGAACACAACCGGAAATTTTCAACCATCGTTTCAGGGATCCCTGGGCAGGTCATCCGAAGTACAAGTCTAGAGCGACGGCGGCAGGCATAGTCGCTCCATCGCGGAGCGAGAATGGAGAAACCTGAGCGGCTTGCAAAACAGACATGGGCGGCGCCGGTCTTCACCGGCGCCGCCCGTTGGTTCGTTGGATCGTTCAGTCCGTCTTACGGACAGGGGTGACGCTGCCCGTCATAGCCGAGATAGGTGCCCGAAGCCGGGTCATATGACTTGTAGCGCTGCGAACAGTAGGCCACGGAATCGCCGCCGCCATCGGGAACGACCGCTACAGACGGCTCGTCATAGTAGCTATCGCCATAGTAGTCGGGATCACCGTAATAGCCGCCACCGCCATAATAGGCGTAGGAGCCAATTCCGCCGATCGCGGCACCTGTCGCGAAGCCGGGCCAGAAGCCGCCGCCGCCGTGGCGATGATGGTGCCCGCCGCCGTGCCAATTGCCGCCGCGGCCGCTCCAGTTACCACCACCACCCTGCCAATTGCCGCCGCTCGCGGCCGCAAAGTTACGGGCTGCGCCGCCAGTGAATGACGTGCCGCCGCTCGGGCGAACCGCTGCACCGGCCGCGAAATTGCCGCCACCGCCGTGGAACGCAGCGCCACCGCCGCCCATCCGCGCTCCGCCACCGAAGCCGCCGCCGCCCATTCGTGCGCCGCCGCCACCGCCACCGAAGTGAGCGCCACCGCCGCCACTGCCGATATGTGCACCGCCGCCGCTGCCGCCACGACCGCCGAGGCCCTGCGCGAAGCTCGGCGTCGCCATCGGGAGAACCAATGCTACCGCCGCAGCGGCACTTAAAACTTTCAGACTTTTCATGAGTGAACTCCTTTTCCCGGAAGCAAACCCTAAGAAGGGGCGAGGGTTCCTGGGATCACGCCGGTTTGCGCGTGAATGAAAGACTCGCGCACGGGCGCTGTATCCGGCATGAACGGATCGCGTCGAATTTGCGGCCACCTTCGTGTCACCGGACGCGCATCTGGGGAGGGGACAGCCGCGCCCGCCGAACTGGACATTTCGCCGCCCGGATGGCATCAGGACCCGACGAAGCAGGGCCCTAGCCGCATGAAACAGTTCTTCCTCAAGTTCTTCACCTGGTGGAATGGCCAGACCTTTGGCACCCAGCTCTGGACCAGGCGGTACGGCGAACTGGTCGGCCAGGACGAGCAGGGCAATCTCTACTATCGCACCCGCGGCGGGGTGGTCGATCCCACGCTCGGCTTCGAGCGGCGCTGGGTGGTCTATAACGGCTACGCCGAGGCCAGCCGGATCCCGCCGTCCTGGCACGGCTGGATGCATCACACCGTGGACGTTCCGCCGACCGAGGACAATTATCAGCCGCGCGAGTGGGAAAAGCCGCACCAGCCGAATCTCACCGGCACGGCACAGGCCTATCGGCCCTCGGGCTCGACCCTGGCCAGCGGCAAGCGTCCGAAGGCGACCGGCGATTATCAGCCCTGGACGCCTGGCTAGGCTTCCCGCCCGCCACCCATCTTGATCGTTTTGATCGTTCGATTGGATGCGCCCGCATCCGTCTCACCCGGCTGTGGACAACGGGAACAGTGGGGACGGTATCTGCGCGAACGTTGCGGCCGCGCGTGCCATGCGGCTCAATAATCCCATCTTACGGAGATGGGAGACCATCGCGTTCGGTTCGGGCAACAGTTCGCGACTGTCCCGAGATGCAGCGGCCGCCGACCAGGACTCGATCGGGAGATAGGCCCCCGGTCTGGAAGTTCCGAAATCGCCCGATGGAATGTGCAGCCGCCGTAAGACAGGAAAGGCCGCTTGGGAAACCGAGCGGCCTTTTTCTTTTTGGGCCTTGTGCAGGGTCTCGTGCCCCGGACGCTGCGCAGCACGGAGTGAATGCGCTGCTGAGCCGGGGCCTATGCAGCAGCGGACCGCGTGGGCTTCCCAGGTCTTGGCTCTGCGCGGCAGTGGTGATGCTGCAGCGCGTCGGGGACAACGGGAGCAGAGGCTAATTCACCCGCTCCGCCGCTCGCTTGACGGCCTCGAGCCTCCGCGCCTGGTTTTGCGCGCCGCGCTCTCTCAGCAATGCCAAGACTTCAGCGGGCGCCGTGTCTGGTGAGCCCGAATTGAATGGCGGGGCGGGATTGTATTCCATCTGGAGCTGGATTGCTTCAGCCGTGGTACGATCGACCAGCAGGGAAACTAGCGTCAGCGCGAAATCGATTCCCGCGGTGACGCCGCCGCCGGTGATGCGGTTGCGGTCGACACAGACGCGCGTTTTGGTCGGCGTGGCGCCGAACTGGCTGAGCATCCCCATCGCGCTCCAATGGGTAGCAGCGCGGTAGCCCTTCAACAGCCCGGCCGCGCCGAGCGCCAGCGAGCCCGTGCAGACCGAGGTTACATACTTTGCGCCATCGGCCTGCTTGCGCAGGAAGTCGAGCACCTCTTCATCGTTGAGCAGGTCGTTGGTGCCGCCGCCGCCGGGCACGCAGATCACGTCGAGCTGCGGACAGTCGGAGAACGTCGTGGTGGGCGTCAGCATCATCACGGAATCGCTCGGCACCGGCTCGATCCGCTTCCAGATCAGGTGCAGCTTCGCGCCGGGCACCATGGAGAACACCTGCAAGGGCCCGGTGAAGTCGAGCTGGGTAACGCGCGGAAACACCAGAAGACCGATCTGGAGTGGTGACGACATCGGCAGGGTCCTCCAAAGATGAGCTTGACGAGCGAAGACTGGCATGGTGCGGTTGTGTCTGAAATGGCGTAATTCCCTCTATTTCGGACATCCCATGATCGGCATCCTGATCTTCCCGGATTTTCAGCTGCTCGATGCGGCCGGCCCGATCTCGGTGTTCGAGGTCGCAGCACGCTGCACGGGCAAGCCGCTTGCGCTGCGGGTGCTGGCCGCGAGCGCGGGACTGGTGCGCAGCTCGTCGGGCGTCGAGATGCTGGCGCGTGACTTCAAGTCGGCCAATGCGATCACGACGCTCGTGATCGCGGGCGGCGCGGGGGTTGCGGACGCCGCGCGCTGCGAGTTCACGCGCGCCTTCGTGCAGCGGCTGGCGCGGCGCGGCGTGCGCGTCGCGAGCGTCTGTTCGGGCGCTTATGTGCTTGCCGAGGCGGGGTTGCTCGACGGCCGCCGCGCCACCACGCATTGGGGACGAACGCGCGATTTCGTCGCGCGCTATCCGAAGGTGAAGTTCGAGCCGGACCACATCTTCACCCGCGACGGCAATGTCTGGACCTCGGCCGGGATCACCGCGGGCATCGATCTGGCGCTTGCGATGGTCACCGAGGACCATGGCGAGGAGATCGCGCAAGAGGCCGCGCGGCACCTCGTGCTCTACCACCGCCGCAGCGGGGGCCAGTCGCAGTTTTCCTCGCTGCTGGAGCTGAAGACGCCGAACGGCCGCTTCGGCGCGCTGTTGTCCTGGGCGCGCGAAAATCTCGACGCGCCGCTGACGGTGGAGGACCTGGCCGATCGCGCCGGCATGAGCGCGCGGCATTTTGCCCGCGCCTTCGCCGCCGATACCGGCACGACGCCGTCGAAAGCGATCGAGCGGCTTCGGCTCGAAGTCGCGCGCGAGCGGGTGCAGTCCTCGCGCGAGGCGATCGAGCTGGTCGCCGAGACAACCGGCTTCGGCGATCCCGAGCGCATGCGCCGCGCCTTCATCCGCGCGTTCGGCCAGCCCCCGCAGGCGCTGCGGCGGGCGGCGCGGGCGGGTTAGGTGCCCTTAGCCGAGGGGCCAGGTCGTGCCGAACTTGTCCGCTCTTGACGACACTGCGTAGACTGCTTGCGTGGTCGTCAGCCTGATGCCGCCTTGCCGTCCGTCGCCGCGCCGGACGTATCCGCGCGAGCCGTCAAGCGCCGCGCGATCGGCATCAGCATGTAGGGCGCAAGGTGGATCGGAAACTGCGTCATCGCAAAATAGAGCCAGGTGGTCGGCGGCAATGCGCCGGCGGTTGCCGCCAGCATCAGGCCCAAATTACGCTGTGACACCATCAGCCCGAGCGCGAGCGCGCGCTCCGTGCCGATGCGGCGGAACAGCAGCGTGGTGATCGCAAGCAGGGTGAAATAGATCGCGAACGAGAGAGCCGCGAGGCCAAGGGTGAACAGCGGCTGTGCGAGGAGGTCGCTCACGACGTCGCCCATGATCGCGGCAGCGAACATGAAGAGGATGATGATGTTGAGACCGTCGATCGGCGCCTTGTGACGCTGGATCGCCTCAGCGCCGAAGATCCATCGGATGGCGGTTGCGGCCAGCAGCGAGGCCGCGAGGATGCCGAGCAGTTTCAGGCCCAGCGTCAACGGCGTGACACTGAGCATGTCGCCGAGGAACAGGCCGGCGAAGAGCGAGGCCGTGAAGGGCACCAGCGCGGTCGAGGTCACCAGCGTGATCAGCACGAGCGTGGCATCGAGACCCATCAGCGCGGCCAGTGCCGGGGAGGCCATCATCGGCGAGGCCATGCTCTGGAGCATCAGCGCGAGCGAAAGCCCGGGCGCGCGCGCCGTGAGCCCGGTGGCGTGGGCGATCAACCCGACGATCAACGGCACGCCGATCGTGGTCCAGGCCGTGGCAGTTGCAACCAGCGCCGGTCGGCGCAGATGGCTGTAGAGGGCGGCCAGATCGACCCGCATGAAGGAAATGCAGAGCAGGCAGAGGATGGCCTCGGTGAGGTAGGGACGCAGCAGCGCGCCGAGCGGTGGCACCGCGGCCGCGATGAAGACGATAGCTGCGACCCCGCGGGTGCCCTGGCTGCCGAGCCATGTCAGGGCGCGCAGCGGGACGGCGAGAGTCGTTTGGAGCGTGGACGGCATTGCGATGGGGGTCGGTGCGTAGCCCGGATGAGCGCAGCGATATCCGAGACAGATATTGCGAGAGGTCAGAGCGGTCCCGCATGTCGCTGTCGCTCATGCGGGCTACGGGAGTTCGCTATCCCAATCCCTTCAACCACGCGCCGATCTCTCCGACGGCCACATTGGCCTGCGGCAACAGCTTGCCCATCGTGAAGAAGCCATGGAATTGGCCGGGATAGTGCTTGGTCGTGACCGATACGCCGGCCTGCTTGAGCCGCGCGGCATATTCGTCGCCTTCGTCGCGCAGCGGATCGGCGCCGGCGGTCAGCACATAGGCCGGCGGCAGGCCGGCCAGCTTTTGCGCACGCGCCGGTGAAGCGCGCCAGTCGTGGATGTCGGCGGCGCCATTGAGGTAGTGGTCGCGAAACCAGCGGATCACCGAATGCGTCAGCAGCACGCTGGTCTCGGGCTCGCTGTGGGAGCCGTGCGTCATGGCGAAATCGGTCGCCGGATAGATCAGCACCTGGCCTGCGAGCGCGGGGCCGCCGGCGTCTCGCGCGGCGAGCGCCACGACCGCGGTCAGGTTTCCGCCGGCGCTGTCGCCGCCGATCGACAGGCGCGAGGCATCGATGCCGAGCTCGCGTGCGTTCGCCGCGATCCATCGGGTCGCGACGATGGCGTCATCGGCGGCAGCGGGAAATTTGTGCTCGGGCGCGAGGCGGTAGTCGACCGAGATCACCATCAGCGCGCCGGCGTCGGCCAGCTGGCGGCAGACGACGTCGTGGGAGTCGAGATCGCCGATCACCCAGCCTCCGCCATGGAAGAACACCAGCGCCGGCGCCAGGCCGTCGTGCAGGCGCGGCTCCTTCGGCACGTAGAGGCGGGCGGGGATCACCCCGTGCGGGGCCGGGATGGAGAGCTGTGCCACGCGGGCTAGCTCGGGCGGCTCGGGATTGGTGGCAAAGCGGGCCTGCGCATAATAGGCGCGCGCTTCCGGCGCGGTCAGCGCCTCATAGGCGGGGCGGCCGGCCTCCTGGAAAGCCCTGTAGACGGCGGCGGCATCGGGATCGAGCACGACGGGCATGGAAGGGCGTACCTCTGGGTTTCCGGTTATCGTTGGACGTCGTTTTCGGGGCGATGCCCGCCGCGCGCCCTAGGGTGGGGCCTTTGGACTATCCCACCCGTCAGCCGCCCTGGCCAGCAGGCGGCGGACAGGGCAGGGATGCCGCCCTTCCCCCGCCGTATTCCCCGTGTTAACCGGAGGGCCTGCGAGCGGCGGTATCCCCTGTAGAATGTCCAACAAGCCCGATTCGCTGTTGAAGCCGCGCGAGATGTTTCGAACCATTACCCTGACAGGTCTTGCGGCGCTTTTGGCCGCCACCGCATTGACGGCTGCGACGCCGGCCCAGGCGCAGATCGGCACGATCTTTTCCGACCCGCCGCCGCTGCGGCCGCCCGGCAACATTCCGCGCGGCCAGCCGCAGCCGCAGCCGTTCCCCGATGACGACGAGGAAGTGCCGGAGCTGCCGCCGCAGGGCCGCGTGCTGCCGTCGCGTCCGATGCCTCCGCCCCAGGGGCGCCAGGGCAATGTGATGCCGGGGCCGGTCGAGACCCAGCCGCTGGCGCCGCCACCGGGCTCCGCCGTTGCGCCCCCAAACCAGCTGCCGTCCACCGCGGTCGCACCGCCGGGCGCGCCGGGTCGCCAGCCGCAGCAGAAGGGCGGACCGGGTGGTGCCGTGCCGCAGACCCCGGCAAGCCTGCAGCCGGGCGACGAGGTCGTCACCGAGCCGCCCGCCCAGAAGATCGTGAACAAGAAGGCGACCTTCTCGGGCCTCGACAAGATCACCGGGCGCATCATCAATTTCGACGAGGAGATCGGCGAGACCGTCCAGTTCGGCGCGCTCAGGGTCAAGACGGATGCCTGCTACACGCGGCCGGCAACGGAAGCCACCAACACCGACGCTTTCGTCGAGGTCGACGAGATCACTTTGCAGGGCGAGGTGAAGCGGATCTTCTCCGGCTGGATGTATGCGGCGAGCCCGGGCCTGCATGGCGTCGAGCACCCGATCTACGACATCTGGCTCACCGACTGCAAAGAGCCGCAGCAGACAATTGCGACCGCAGCGCCGGATCCTGCAACGAAGCCTGCACCTCCGCCGCCGCCCGCGCAGAAGAAGGCTGCGCCGAAGCAGGTGCAACAGCGTCCGCCGCAGCCTCTGCCGCCGATCCAGCAGCAGCAACCGGCACCGCCGCCTCCGCCCCCGCCGCCGGAGCAGCGACCGGGTCTGTTCGGCATCCCCGGGTTTGGCCGCTAGGCCAAATCCGCCGGTCTGGCCGATAGGCCGGATCCCATCACATTGGGCCGCTAAACCTACCGATCGATCATTGCCTGGCGGCGATGATCTCGAGCGCGCGTGCCCCCGGGATCGGTTCACCCGCAGAGAGCCTCAGGAAATCGCCGGGCTCGCCCGCGAGCGCCTTGTCCAGCAGCGCGGTGTAGCGCCGCCGCGAGATCTCTGCCGCGCCGAAGCTCTTCAGATGATTCGTGACGTATTGGGTGTCGAGCAATTCGAAGCCGCCATGGATCAGCCGCGCGACCAGATGCACCAGCGCGACCTTGGAGGCATCGCGCGCGGTGTGGAACATGCTCTCGCCGAAGAAGGCGCGTCCGAGGCTCACGCCATACAGACCGCCGACGAGGTCCTCGCCCTGCCAGGCCTCGACGCTGTGACAATGGCCGAGCTCGAACAGACCGCCGTAGAGGTCACGGATGCGCTTGTTGATCCAGGTGTCCTCGCGCCCGGCCTGCGGCGCGGCGCAGCCGGCGATCGTCGCCTTGAATGCGGTGTTGACGGTGACGCGAAACACATCCGAACGCACGGTGCGCGCGAGTCGCGAGGCGACGCGAAATCCGTCGAGGGGGATGACGCCGCGCAGCTCCGGTTCGACCCAGAACAGGGTCGGATCGTCTGCGCTTTCGGCCATCGGAAAAATGCCGCAGGCATAGGCGCGCAGCAGCACGGCCGGTGTGATTTCAGACGGAGCGGAGTCGCGCGAAGTCATGGTTCGCAATCATAGCAGGATCGCGATGTGGTTGCGATGGGGTGCGCGGCAGGGCGGGAAGATCAGCTCGCGGCGGCGGTGTTGGGCCTGCCGGGGACTGCGGGCATGCGCGCGAACTTCAGCACGATCCGGGTTCCGGAATGGGCGGGATCGCGCTCGACGATGGCGTCGAGCTTGGAGGCCATGGCCGCGACGATGCGCTGGCCCATGCCGGTGGAGCGCGGATCGGCCTTGACGTTGTCGCCGACGCCGTTGTCGGTGATCGACAGCAGGACATCCTCGCCGTGCGCGTGCAGCTCGACATGAATCGGGCCGGCGCGGTCGGGATAGGCGTATTTCACCGCGTTCATCACCAGCTCGTTGACGATGATGCCGACGGCGACCGCGCGGTCGGGATCGATCTCGATCGGCTCGGCCTTCAGGGTCAGGCGCGACATCCGGTTGCCTTCGGCCGAGCGGCGGAGATCCTCGAGCAGCGAGTCCAGGTACTGGTTCAGGACCACGCTCTTCAAATCCTGCGAGGTGTAGAGGCGACGGTGCACCTGCGCGACCGCGGCGACGCGGCCCATCGCGTTGGTCAGTGCCGCCTTGACCTCGTCCTGGGCGGCGGAGCTTGCCTGCAGGTGCAGCAGTGAAGCGATGATCTGGAGCGAGTTGCCGACGCGGTGGTTGACTTCGCGCAGCAGCATTTCGCGCTCGGCGGCGAGAGCTGCGTAGCGGTCGCGCGAGGCGTGAATCTCGGCTTCGGCTTCCTCGCGCGCCCTCTGCAATTCGGCCTGGCGCAGCGCGCCTTCGGCGGCAACGTGGAGCAGGGGGATGAAATCGCCGGTGACGTCCTTGACCAGATAGTCGGCCGCACCGGCCTTCAGCGCGGTGACCGCGATGCTGGAATCCTGCGAGGCCGTGACGAAGACCACCGGCGGCGAGCCCGGGATCGCCATGATCTGCTCAAGCGTCTCCAGCCCGTCGAGGCCGGGCATGTACTGGTCGAGTGCCACCACGTCGATGAAGCCGTCGATGCTGCCGTTCGTGCTTTGGGCACACGCGCGGCGGATGCGCTCGAGGCCTTCCTCGCCGCTGGCGGCATGGACCACCTTGTAGCCGCGCCGCGTCAGGCCGCGATCGACCAGGCGCGCGAGCGCACTGTCGTCGTCGATGTAAAGCAAAGTTGGCGAGCGCTGGTTCATGGGGCGGCGGGCGGGACCTGGATGACCGAGAAGAACAGACCAAGCTGCCGGATGGCATTGGCGAAATTCTCGTAGTTAACGGGCTTGGTGATGTAGACGTTGCAGCCGAGCTCGTAGCAGCGCTTGATTTCCTGGGAATCGTCGGTGGTGGTCAGCACCACCACGGGCGAGGCCTTCAGATATTTGTTTTCCTTGATCTGCCTCAGGATGTCGATGCCGCTCATGTCGGGCAGGTTGAGGTCGAGCAGGATCAGCAGCGCGTTGCCCTTCTGCACAAGTCCGCTGCCGTCGGCGCCGAACAGATGCAGCATCGCCTCCGTGCCGTTGGGGAACGAGACGATCTCGTTGTTCACCCCCGAGCGGCGGATATTGCGCTCGATCAGGCGAGCGTGGCCCTCGTCGTCCTCGATCATGATGATGGTGACAGGCTGGGTCATCGATCTGCGTTCCGGTTTTTCACATTCCAGGCAATCGGCAACGTGATGGTGAAGGTGCTGCCGGCGTTCAGTTCCGATGATACCGACATGGTGCCGCCAAGGCGACGTACAAGTGCACGCACATGGGCAAGGCCGATGCCCTGCCCAGGTTTGTCCTGGGTTCCCGCCCGGCGGAACAGGTCGAAGATACGCTGGTGATCCTTCGGATCGATCCCGCGGCCGTTGTCGCTGATCTCGAAGATAGCGTAGCCGAGCTTGGTACGCCCGCGGATTCTGATCTCGCCGGGCACGCCGGGCTTCAGATATTTGATCGCATTGTCGACCAGATTGGAGAAGATCTGTTCGAGTGCGAGGCGGTCGCTCACGACGTCGGGCAGGGGCTCGATGTGGACCTGGGCCTGGGCCTCGGCCGCCTGGTGCGCCAACGTCGACACGATGGCCTCGATCAGTTCGCGCGTGTCGATCTTCACGGGCTGGAATTCGCGTCGGCCCTCGCGGGTGAGGTTGAGGATGGCCGAAATCAGCCGGTCCATCTTGGCGATCGACGTCTTGATGAACCTGAGCGCTTCGGAAACATCGTCCGAGAGCTGCTTGTCGGCCCCTTCGAGCATGATCTCGCCGGGTGCCCCGGGCGCCAGCGGCGGCCCGCCGGCGGGGACCTGGGTGAGGCCGCCGATCCGGCGGAAGACGTCGCCGCTGAGCTCCTCGAGCTCGCTGGTGAAGCCCATGATGTTCACGAGCGGCGAGCGCAGATCGTGGCTGACGATATAGGCAAAGCGCTGGATCTCGTCGTTGGCCTCGCGCAAATCGGCCGTGCGTTCGTCGACGATGGATTCGAGATTGAAATTGGCATCGCGCAGCCGCGTTTCAGCCTCGTCACGGGCGCGAGTCGAGCGCCGCACCAGCCAGATCGAGATCAGCGCCAGCACCACGACGAGGCCGGAGCCGATGCCGGTCATCGAGGCCGCGAATGTCTGGCTGCGGTCGGCGTTTTCCGAGCGCTGCCGGAATAGCCGTTCCTCCTCCAGGATCATGCCCGAGGCGATTTTGGCGATTTCGGCTGTCGCGTCAGTGGAGGCAACCTCGCGGACGACCGCGGCGGCCTTGTCGGGCTGACCCTGGCCGATGAAACTCATTTCCTGCCGGAATTGCCCGAGCCGGGTCTGTATCGCCGGGCCGAGTTTTGCCATGCTGTCGCGCTGAACCGGGTTGTCAACGGTCAGGCGCGTGAGCTTGTCGAAGGCCGGCGGTATCGCCGCGATCGCCCTCTCATGGTCGGCCTTGAAAACCGCTTCTTGGGTCAGGAGGTAGCCGCGCGCGGCACTTTCAGCGCGCCGGATTTCCAACAGCAGGGCGTTGATCTGGTTTTCCGCCTCGATGGTGTGAACCACCCATCTGTTGTCATCTCTGGCCTTATTGACGAGGTAGACCGAACCCGCGCTGATGCCGGTCAGCACCAGAAGTCCCGCTGCAAACAGCAGGATCTGCCAAAATGTACGCCGTCGTTGGGCTTCGGCCGTCACGACGGCCTCGTTCTGTCACACTCAGCGGAAGTCAAAACGCCCCCATGGAACTGTCCCCGCGTCGAGAACGCAATGGGGACCAAAGGGTTCCACACGGAAACGAATTTATTGCGGGGCGGGTTCCGTCTTGCCGGCCAGGTACTGTTCCAGCCAGTGGATGTGGTAGTCGCCGTTGATGATGTCGCCTTCCCGCACCAGCGCGCGGAACAACGGCAGCGTGGTCTCGATGCCTTCCACGACCATCTCGTCCAGGGCCCGGCGCAATCGCATCAGGCATTCGGCGCGGGTTTTGCCGTGCACGATCAGCTTGCCGACCAGGGAATCGTAGTAGGGCGGAATCGTGTAGCCTTGGTAGACTGCGGAATCGATGCGGACCCCGAGACCGCCCGGCGGATGGTATTGCAATATGCGGCCGGGGGACGGGCGGAAGGTCTGGGGATTCTCGGCGTTGATGCGGCACTCGATCGCATGGCCGATGACCTGGATGTCTTCCTGCTTGGCCGGCAAATCGCCGCCGGCGGCGATGCGGATCTGCTCAAGAACGAGGTCGATGTCGGTGATGCTCTCGGTGACCGGATGCTCGACCTGGATGCGGGTGTTCATCTCGATGAAGTAGAACTCGCCGTCCTCGAACAGGAACTCGATGGTGCCGACGCCGAGATACTTCATGTCGCGCATCGCCTTGGCGCAGGTTTCGCCGATCTTGGCGCGCGCGGCGGCGGTAAGGACGGGCGAGGGGCCCTCTTCCCAGACCTTCTGGTGACGGCGTTGCAGCGAGCAGTCGCGCTCGCCGAGATGGATCGCGCCGCCGCGACCGTCGCCGAGGATCTGGATCTCGATATGGCGCGGCTTCTGCAGATATTTCTCGAGATAGACGGAGGCATCGCCGAAGGCGGATTTGGCCTCGTTGGCCGCCGTCGACAGCGCCATCAGGAGGTCGGCTTCGCTATGCGCGACCTTCATGCCGCGACCGCCGCCGCCGGCCGCCGCCTTCACCAGCACCGGAAAGCCGATTTGCCTGGCGATCCCCATTGCGTCGTCGTCGGGACCGACGGCACCGTCGGAGCCGGGCACCACGGGGATGCCGAGCTTCTTGGCGGTCTTCTTCGCCTCGATCTTGTCGCCCATCAGGCGGATGTGCTCGGCCTTTGGACCGATGAAATGCAGATTGTGCTCTGAGAGGATCTCCGCAAAGCGGGCATTCTCGGACAGGAAGCCGTAACCGGGATGCACGGCATCGGCGCCCGTGATCTCGCAGGCCGCGAGCAGCGCGGGCACGTTGAGATAGCTGTCCTTGGACGCCGGCGGTCCGATGCAGACGCTCTCGTCGGACAGGCGCACATGCATGGCGTCCGCGTCGGCGGTGGAGTGCACGGCGACGGTCGCGATGCCGAGTTCCTTGCAGGCCCTGAGGATGCGAAGGGCGATCTCGCCGCGATTGGCTATGAGGATCTTGTCGAACATGGTGCCTCAGGGGGCGAACGGGGGATAGCGATTGGCGAACCGGGAAGGGGCATTATCCGCTGCCTCCCTGTTCGCCAGTGCCTCACTCAATGATGACGAGCGGCTCGCCGTACTCGACCGGCTGGCCGTCCTCGACCAGGATCTGCGTCACCGTGCCGGCGCGCGGCGAGGGGATCTGGTTCATGGTCTTCATGGCTTCGATGATCAAGAGCGTCTGTCCGACCGAAACCTTGCTGCCGACCTCGATGAACGGCTTGGCGCCGGGCTCCGGCGCCCAATAGGCCGTGCCGACCATCGGCGAACTGACAGCGCCGGGATGCTTCGACAGGTCGGGGCCCGTTGCGGCGGGCGCCGCGGAGGCTGCGGGAAGGGCGGCGGGAGCGGCTGCCATCTGCATCGGCATGGTCGCGGCAACGCTGATGTTGCGGGCGACGCGCAGGCGCAGGCCCGCCCGTTCGATCTCGATCTCCGTGAGACTGGTCTCATCGAGCAGCAGGGCAAGCTCGCGAACGAGCGCGGAATCTTCGCTGGAAAACTTTGCGGCTGCTTTGTCGTCTGGCTGGCGCGCCATGTTGTTTGATCCGAATGTTCTGTTTGATGAAGGGGGCTTCAGGCTTTGGGCTTGATGGCAAGCTTGGCGGCAAGGCCCTGGATGGCGAGGCGATAGCCCTCGATGCCGAAACCGCACAGCGAGGCGAAAGCCGCGCGCGCGGTGTAGGAGTGGTGACGAAAGCTCTCGCGGGCGTGGATGTTAGTCACGTGCACTTCGACCGTCGGGATCTGCACCGCGAGCAGCGCGTCGTGCAGCGCGATCGAGGTGTGCGAATAGCCGCCGGCGTTGACGATGATGCCCTTCATCTTGCGGGCATGCGCCTCGTGGACGAAGTCGATCAGCTCGCCCTCGCGATTGGACTGCCGGCAGTCGGCCTTGAGACCGAAGCTGGCGGCGGTGTCCCGGCACAGTGCCTCGACATCGGCCAGCGTGGCGTGGCCGTACTTCTCGGGCTCGCGCGTCCCCAACATGTTGAGGTTCGGCCCGTTGAGAACGAGGATCGTATCGGTTGCTGGTTCGGCCATTCCCATCCCGGCAGGTGCTTCGGCGTGGCGGGGGTTATAGGTAACAAAGCGGCCTAGGGGAAGCCTAGAAGGGCCTTCCCGGAGCCTTCAAGTACCTCATCCCAAGTGCAAAAACCTGTGCGGAAGCCACGGAAATCGCTTGTTAACCAGTTCCAATCGTGGCTGCCGAAGGGGGGCCGACCGGGGACGGCGAGGCATAAGCCAAAGGCCCCTGCCGATCTCTCGGCAAGGGCCCATTTGGGGTTCAGCGAGGCAGTTTTAGCCTTCGATGATATAGACGATCTCGCGTGTCTGCGGACGGACGATCACATACTGACCGCGGACGTAGATGACTTCATAGCCACGCCATTCCGGGTAGATTTCCACGATCCGGGGCGGCAGCGGATGGAAGTGGACCGATGCCGGGATCGCGGCGCCGACCGAGATATTGAAGTTGACGTTGGTCGTCTCCTGAATCTTGGTCGACTTGATCGCCGAGGAGATTTCAGTCCGCTTCTCGGGAGGCGGAGCCGAAGCCGTTGCAGAGGCGGTGCCGGTCGTGGTCTGCGACTTGGTGTCGCCAGCCTTGCTGTCCGCGCCCTTGGTCTGGGCGTTCATGTTGCCGCTCTTGGTATCCGTCTCAGTGCTCTTGGACTTGTCCATCTGCGACTTGTCCATCGAGCTCTTCGACTTGTCCTGCATGGACTTGTCCTGCGCGCCCTGGGCGTGCTCGCCCTTCGCCGTGCCGGCCTTCTCGTCAGCCGCGTTCTTGTTCATCGCGCCGGACTTTTCCATCCCGCCCGACTTCTCCATGCCACCAGACTTTTCCATCGCGCCCGAGGACTTCTCCTCGGCAGCGCCGCCCGGCTTCATGGCGCCGCCGGCCTGGCCGACAGTGCCCTTATCCCGGCTCATGGTGCCACCTGCGCCACCCGACGGCTGCTGTTGCGTCGGCTGTGCGCCGGCTGCACCACCGGTGTCGCCTTTCATGCCCTGTGCGTTCGCCACACCGGCGCCCGCGACAAGTGCGGCCGCGGCAACCGAGATCATAAAGCGGTTCAACATCGAATTCTCCTCACGTGGTTCTTTGCGTCATTGCCCGCGCCGACAACGAAAGGGGATTTGAGTTGTTCCGGAACTTCGGCGGTTCCGCGGCATTTGTTTGTTGAACGCCAGATGAATGACTTTGCACGAAGCGGCCAACGTTCGCCGCTCGAAGAAAAAGGCCGGCTTTTCAG
>JAESGJ010000253.1_pt1 | contig 52758 bp, 45 predicted proteins | sample 9266241 | NCBI WGS metagenome assembly JAESGJ01 (sample SAMN14514841, study PRJNA621669) | algae metagenome | isolation source: Brasilonema octagenarum HA4186-MV1 and co-occurring heterotrophs from wet... | place: USA: Manoa Valley, Hawaii | collected 2009-07-20
TGCTTTTCTCGTCCACAATTGTCGCATAACCTCACCCCGGTTTTGTCTTGCGCCAAAACCTCCCCTCTCCTTAGTAAGGAGAGGGGACGTGAAGCGTAGCTTTACGGTGAATCCAGCGCTGCAGGAGGGTTTCCCTCCGTAGGCGACTGGTGAACCCGAAGGGGGGTGAGGTTAAATCAACGTGGAATCTATGCAAGTGCGATAGCTTCGCTGCTGCCAAAGGCAGATCGCCTACGGGCTTATCCAAACCGTATTCCTCGTCCACTTAACTGCCATTTTCCAATAATCCCCTAGTAGCATTGACAACAACCTGCGCTGCCCCCGCAAAAAACTTGCGGTCGATAGTTGCTGGTACATCGCTGGGTTTGTGATAATGAGGAGTCCGTAGATTTGCGGTATCAGTAACCAAAACTGCCCCTACTCCTTGATACCAAAATGGGGCGTGGTCGCTGCGTAGAGTATCAGGTGTCAGCAAGCCTTTGAGGGGTACTGGCAGTGTGAGTACAGATGGCAAACCTGTTTCCCCCGTAGTTGCCTTATTAAAGGAGATTGGAGGAAGCATCTGTGAATTTTGAAAAGCATTCAGCAGTGGTAAATGTTCTGTGTCGCCTACCACTGCTAAAAAATCACCCTTATCACTAGGTGGAGTCACGGGTATTCCCCTTGGGTATTTTTGACAGCCAGAAGTGTGACAAGCAAAACCCACCATATCCATAATAATCACGCCTTGCAAGTTTTCCAGATGTTTCTTATTTGTCACAAAAGCTTTACTTCCTAAAAGTCCTGCTTCTTCCTTGTCGAAAAAAGCGAGTTGCAACGTTTTAGAGGTGGGATGCGAACCAAAAAGTCGAGCAATTTCCAGAGTCACAGCAACACCAGTTGCGTTGTCATCAGCACCAGGAGAGAAATAAACAGTATCGTAATGAGCGCCTACCAAAATTGCTTTTGCATTTTTGTCAGTTCCTGGTTTTTCCGCGAAGATGTTGACACCATCAGGGAATTTTTCTAACTTGGGTTTCCAGCCCATTCTTTTGAGTTCAGCTGTGATGTAGGCGCGAGTGCGCGATCGCTCTGGTGGTGTATTTCGTGTAAAATTTAACCTGAGAATATGGGCAAACAACTTATCACTAGAAACTTGTAAAGAATCAGAAATACGAGGATGCAAAGACGCTGAAGAATCGTCTGTCTGTGTATCTTTTTGTGTTGGTGTTTGTGTATCTTTATTTGTAGTGACAGGATTGTTAACTCTAATACTATAAACAACTGACTCCCGATCCTGTTTAAGAAACACGTTAGTAACTACTATGACAACGACTGTCACTAGTAGCACAAGCAACAGCCAAAACCGTTTTTTCATATATCTCATAAAAAAGGTTAGGGGGAGAGTACTCAAATTCAAAATTCAAAGTTCGTCTTGGAAAGTTTGCTCTGTCGGGAAACCAACGCCAGATACCTACGGAGGGAGACCCTCCTGCAGTACTGGCTCCTCCTGGCAACTTTCCGCAAAATTCAAAATTGAAGACCCCTTGGATGAATCCAAAGGCTTGTATCCTTTTCTTTTTTGGTCGCTCTTGAGATAGGATAGCGCAAACACTAAGTTTGACATCGTGTCTTTTGACAGAAGAACTCACTTCATGTAAAGTTCCTCATGAAACTTTTCAATTTTCTTATTTTTTAGTCGTATTTTTTAGTTGTCATTTTTTTAATTTTTAATAACTAATGATAAATTTCTTACTCATCCTAGCTCTGGGATTCCTAGGAAGTTTTGGACATTGCGTTGGCATGTGTGGTCCCTTGGCAGTCGCATTTTCCCTGTCTCATAAGCAGGAAACTCCCCGTTGGCGACAGCAATTGCAGTTTCACACATTACTAAACTTGGGACGGATGTTGAGCTATGTTCTCGTTGGTGCAGGGATTGGGGCGCTTGGTTCGGTGTTGCTTGCCAGTGGACAAATGGCAGGGATTGGTAGCCAAGTACGCCATTGGATAGCGATTATTACTGGGATTTTGCTGATTTGGTTTGGTATTGGACAAATAAAACCAGACTTTCTGCCTCGAATTCCATTGCTGCACCCTCTTGTACAAGGTCGTTTACAAAACCACCTCAGTCAAGGAATGGTTAAGCTTTCTCTCCAAACCAAATGGTGGACACCAGCGCTTTTGGGTATGACTTGGGGTTTAATGCCTTGTGGTTTTCTGTACACTGCTCAAATTAAAGCTGCGGAAACTGGCAATTGGTGGATGGGTGCAGCAACAATGCTGGCATTTGGGATCGGAACTTTGCCTACAATGTTAGGTGTGGGTGTGTCTACATCGTTGGTTAGTAAAGACAGGCGCAGTCAATTGTTTCGCTTGGGTGGTTGGGTGACTCTCACAATTGGTGTGCTAACTCTGTTGCGGACTGGCGACACAATGGTAGATTACACCGGACATGGAGCGTTAGTTTGTTTAGTTCTAGCGCTTGTTGCTCGTCCCATCAGCAACTTGTGGGCAGCACCTTTGCGTTATCGTCGTGCGTTGGGAGTCGGTGCTTTTGTGTTGTCTTTGGCTCACACTGTCCACATGATGGAACATTCACTGCAATGGAATTTTGCAGCCTTTTTGTTCTTGCTACCAGATTATCAGGTGGGCATGGCTTTGGGTGCTGTAGCACTGGCGCTGATGACTCCCCCTGCCCTGACGAGTTTTGACCGTTTGCAGAAGTCTTTAGGCAAGCGCTGGCGAGCAATTCATTTGTTAAGCGTGCCAGCTTTAGTATTAAGCACGATTCATGCTGTGATAATTGGCTCCCACTATTTTGGTTCTTCTCAAGTTACCTGGGAGAATAAATTAGCGGCAGTGCTTCTGGGAATTGTCACCTTGATTGTGTTGCTGGTGCGTTGGCGCTTTTTCTGGTCAATGTTGTCTTTACAGAAATTTTATGTTCCCTCAAAAAAGTCCTAGGAAAAGATGTGATCCCTCCAATCCCCGACAGGGATTGAGCGCAGCAAAGAGGAGTCTAAAAAAACAAGTATTATTACTCTTTGTATTTGTTCTATTTTTAACTATAGGTTCCCCAGCCATTGCCCACAAGGTCAAGACTGAAGGAAATGTTGGCGCGACCTTACACGTAGAACCAAATGATAACCCCCGCGCCGGAGAGCCAGCAAAAACCTGGTTTGCTCTGACTCGCAAAGGTGGAAAAGTTATCCCTTTAGCCGAGTGTAATTGTCAATTAGCTGTTTACGCTGAACCTCACTCACCTAGTGAACCACCACTCATTGAACCGTCCTTACAAGCTGTTTCGGTAGAACGGTTTCAAGGCATACCTGGTACGGAAATAACTTTTCCGAGAGCTGGAGCGTATCAGCTACAACTGAGTGGTAAACCTAAAGATGGAAAGAGTTTCCAGGCATTTGAGCTAAAGTTTCCAGTTACCGTGGCAGTTGGTTCAGCAACAAATAATAATGTACAAGAATCACAAACTGTGCAGAATGTCAATCAAAGTGTCACCGAAGAGCGAACTCAGGGAGTGCCATTTTGGGCGATCGCCCTTTCACTTCTTTTAGCAGTTGGTGTCTTCTTCGGGGTACTACGCATGGTGAAAAAAAGGGAGGGCTGATGAGGAGGATGAGGGGGATGAGGGCTATTTTACCCATTTACCCCCTTTTTAAGGGGGTCGCCGCAGGCGGGGGGATCTTATTCCTCCTCATCCTCACGGCAGTCGCCACAAGTCAAGCCACTGCGTTGCGGTGAATCCAGCGCTGCAGGAGGGTTTCCCGACAGAGGCGACTGGTGAACCCGAAGGGGGGTTCCCCCAAAGTCTGCCGGGGGAAGCTTCCCCCGGCGAGCTTTGACCGTTGTAGCAAGTGGCGTGGGGAACCCCGCCCATGGCGCTGCCTCCTAATCTTCCGCACTCTACTGATGACGTCTCTGGTGCCACTGCCAAGCGTGAGTGATAATATCTTCAATAGAAGAGTATTGTGGATGCCAGCCTAGGATTTTTCGGGCTTTCTCGCTAGTGCCAATGAGTGCGGGTGGATCACCGGGACGGCGATCGCACTGCACGACTTTGATATCTTTTTGTGTCACTTGCTTTGCAGCTTCAATAACTTCTTTAACTGAGAAGCCGCTACCATTTCCTAAATTAAAAACTTCGCTATCGCCGCCTTTCAATAAATATTCCAATCCCAAAACGTGGGCGTCTGCTAAGTCGCTGACATGAATATAATCTCGAATGCACGTTCCATCTGGCGTGGGATAATCAGTGCCGAAAACCGAGATAGACTCGCGCTTACCCAAGGCAGTTTGCAAGACAAGGGGGATCAAATGGGTTTCTGGGTTATGGTCTTCTCCTAGTAAGCCATTGGGAGCGGCACCAGCGGCGTTAAAATAGCGGAACCGCACCGACTTAAAATCATAAGCAACATCAAAATCAGAGAGAATCCGTTCTACCATTAGCTTGGTAGCACCATAGGGGTTAATTGGATTCTGCGGATGGTCTTCGGGAATTGGTATAACTTCAGGTACCCCGTATGTTGCACAAGTAGAAGAAAATACAAATTTCTTAACAGACGCTGCGAGCATGGCTTCTAACAGAGTTAGGGTGCCGAGAACGTTGTTACGGTAATACTTTGCAGGATCGGTTACGGATTCTCCTACATAGGCATAAGCCGAAAAGTGCATCACGGCGGCGATCGCTCGTGTATTGAACAAATCATCCAACAGGGGGCGATCGCCAGTATCTCCCACTACAAGTTCTACCTGTAAAACTTTTTCAACCAAATCCCGGTGTCCGTAAACGAGATTATCGAGTATTATCACGTCAAAACCTGCTTGCTTAAGAGCAAGCACTGTATGGGAGCCGATATATCCAGCACCCCCGGTCACCAAAATAGTAGGTTTTCCAGGCGACATAGTTTTTCCTTTTGACTTGATTGATTTGATTACTAAAATTAATTTAATTTACAGGAGGTAGGTTACTAATCTGGAAAATTACTGATAGTAGACGCAGTTGTAAAAAATTGCTCTAAAATCACTACGATGGTTCTCGTGGTGTGAGGGGAGCCACCCCCGTGCGGAGGTTCCCCTCCGTTGAGGGGAGTGGCGTTGTGAGGTATTTGAAGTCAGATAACAGTACGATTACAATTTGACGGTACAATAACCCCACTGCCCAAAACCTATAAAACCGACCGCAAAAAAGGATTTGAGAGTTAATCAATTTATGTTTGTACTGTTAAGTCGGGTATTACTGTGGTTACTTGTTGGCACTATCATATACAGCTTGTTCCAGAGATTTTATCCCTCAGGGACTTTTGTCGGGAGACTAATTTTAGTCATTCTGTTGCTTGTTCTACTGCTGTCGTTCATTAACCCTAATGAACCGGCTGTTGCTTCATTGTGGGGGGTAGTGTCGTTTCCACTTAAACCTCTGGGAGCATCTATCTTGCTGATGATTTTTGCAGCACAGAGGATGAAAAGCGGAGGCACACTGGACAAACCAGGAGGATACTTACTCGGCTGGGCGCTGACAATTTTGTTGTTAGCAAGTACCCCAGCTGTCGCTTACTTCCTAGTTCGCTCACCAGTCGCAATGCTGGGGCAACCATACTTAGCCAATCAGGAAATTATCCAAAATGTGCGGCTAGCTTCGTCTATGGTACCAGGAACACCAACATCTGAGACACTTGTCGCATTAGGACAAGATACTACCGTAACCAGCGATGGTATTACCTATGCCTCAAGAATGTCTGACATCAGAACAACACCATATCTGTTGCAAACTCCACAAGCTATTAGAACAAGGGGGTTGAGGTTAGAAGATTTTGTACCCAATGCGGAAACACTGCAATTAACAACGCGAGTCTGGGAAAGTTATCTGAATCAGATATACACTTTCCTACGTGCTCGTTAGGTGTAGATTGAGAACATGAGTACTCATAAGGTCAGTCTCTTGGCTGACCTTATTCTTTTGGGCTAGACAAAGTTTACGCTCATTGGCGCAAAAAAATGCAACGTTAATGACCAAAGACGCAGGGAGTAGGGGGCAGGGAGCAGGGAGCAGGGAGAAAACTGATCCACGTGAATTAGATTCTCCTTTTCTCCCTGCCCTCAAGCGTAGCGTGCTCGTCGTCGGGTGCTTCTGCTCCCCTACAAAGCGCTTGTGCACGCCACATGCGACAGATTGCACCGAAGCCCCTAGTTTGGTGTTCTTCTTACTAAAGATGAATGTGCCAGAAACTACTGGGACTTTAAAGTAAAATGAAGATGTTGCGTAATTCCTTGAATGGCAAATTCACGACGACTATCTAAGCTTCTTGCATACCTACGCCCTCATTGGCGGGACGCAACATTTGGCATTATTGCCTTGTTGATTGTGAATGGTTTGGGTGTTTATATCCCTCTGTTGATTCGCTCTGCTGTTGACCGACTCTCAGTAGAATTCAGCTTTAATCAAATCAAATATCTTGTTATACAAATTGTATTATTCGCTTCAGCCATGTGGTTCATCCGGATCGCCTCTCGGATTTGGCTGTTTGGCGTCGGGCGTCAGGTGGAATTTGACCTGAAACAACGAATTTTTGAACACTTATTAAAAATGGAACCGTCGTATTTTGCCATCAATAGCGCAGGCGATTTGATTAGTCGGGCGACAAGCGATGTGGACAATATCCGGCGGCTGTTGGGTTTTGCAGTCCTGAGTTTGGTAAATACTTTATTTGCCTACGTTTTCACCTTACCAGTGATGCTGGGTCTGAGTGTAGATCTGACATTAGCCTCACTAGCAGTCTATCCTTTCATGTTTTTCTTAGTATATTTGTTTAGTGATCGCTTACGCACACAACAGTCGGCTGTACAGGAGAGGATCTCTGACATGAGTGCACTGATTCAAGAGGATATCAGTGGCATGGCCTTAATAAAAATTTACTCTCAGGAAGAAAACGAGCGTCGTGCCTTTGCCAATCGAAATCGGGATCTGCTGGAGGCTAATCTCAAATTGGCAAAAAGTCGAAACACGCTGTTTCCACTGATTGGTGGACTAGCTACGGTGAGTTCTTTCATCATTATCTGGTTAGGCTCCACAAGGATTGCCAATGGAAGCCTGCCTCCTGGTGATTTTATCGCACTACTTTTGTACGTAGAGCGTCTTGTCTTCCCGACGGCTTTGTTAGGATTCACTATCACCGCTTACCAACGAGGTGAGGTGAGTATTGACCGCATTGAGACAATTTTGACTGTCACACCCAAAATAAAAGATACACAAGATACGATTGAGTTACCACTATACCAAGTCAAAGGAAAACTCACAGCAAGAAACCTGAGTTACACTTACCCTGGTTCCACGACTTCCGCACTCTGTGACGTTAATTTCACGATAGCTCCTAGTGAGACTGTAGCAATTGTAGGCGCTATTGGTTCGGGGAAATCAACTTTGGCAAATGCTGTGCCAAGATTGTTGGATATTGAGCCGGGACAGTTGTTTTTGGATGGAGTGGACATTACCAAAATTGCCTTGGCTGATTTAAGAAGTGCGATCGCCTATGTCCCTCAAGATAGCTTTCTGTTCAGTACAACAATTAAAAATAATATTCGCTACGGCGATCCTGTGAGCGAACAAGAACAAGTCGAAAACACAGCCAAGATGGCGCAAATTCACCCAGAAATCATTAATTTTCCGCAACAATATGAAACTATAGTTGGGGAACGTGGCATTACTCTTTCTGGTGGTCAACGCCAACGTACTGCTTTGGCTAGGGCAATGCTAGTTAATGCCCCAGTGTTAATTTTAGATGATGCTCTTTCCAGTGTGGATAATCAAACTGCGACAGCCATCTTGAAAAATCTTTCTGGTGGTACGCAACGAAAAACAGTCATTTTCATCACTCATCAGCTTTCTGCTGCTGCTAGTGCTGACCGCATTTTCGTCATGGACAAGGGGAAAATTGTTCAAAAGGGCACGCACGCAGAACTTTTGGAGCAGCCTGGAATGTATAAAACTTTATGGAGTCAGCATCAGATAGAAGAATTATTGCATTAGACTTGTTGCGCTTAACGCTTAACAGGAAAATCGTGTTTTTTTCATATATTGCGCAAGTGATACGCCAAGAGCGCGTCTCTTGCTTTGCGCAATCGCAGCGAGTTAGGCGCTGAGATCTTGCACCTGATTGAAAAACCGGGTTTCTTGAGAATACCTACTCGTATAAACCTTAATTTTGCGTTCACAAACCTGGTTTTTTAGGTTTTGTTGAGAATTACCCAAGATGTCAGCGCCTAAGGGGCGCGATTACACGCCCGCAACGAATGAAACAAACACGATTTCCCTGTTAAGCGTTAAGCGTGTTTGTTGAAAGTAAAAGAATCTCGCCAGATGTTTCACGAAGTGAAACACCGCATATTTTATATTTTTGCAATAAGTTTCATAAAATCGACTCTTTAGGAGGATGTAGTTTATCTGAGTTTTGTAAAACTTAGTGAACGCACTTGCTGGGTAGCAAATTTTAAGACATTTATATGAAATATCTACATTTTTAACGACTTTTCATCTTACATAAGATATGTTTATTTTGCTTTAACTAAAATTTATAAAAAATCATGATCCCAAGAATCTTGATGAAGATTCAGTGAATCTACGGTTAAACTTCGTTTGGTTCTGGTGAGCTAGGTTTATATTCTAATTACGCTAAATAACCATATTTTTTTCGCTAAATATAATTGGCATCAGAATGTATCAGATATCCTGCACAAAAGCTGTTGATGGTGCAACGGTCGATACTTGGAAATCCCCGCAACTAACAGTTCACCCGTCAGTTAATTCTAAGTTAAAACGATTTTTAGATATTGTGGGGAGCTTAGTAGGACTACTAATTTTATCGATTTTGTTTGTACCAATAGCAATAGCAATTAGAATCGATAGTCCTGGTTCAATTTTCTTCACACAAGAACGTTACGGACTATACGGACGAGCATTCCGTATCCGGAAATTCCGCTCTATGGTTTCAAATGCTGAGAAGTTAAAATCTTTGGTGCATAATGAAGCTGATGGATTAATTTTTAAAAATAAAAGTGACTTCCGAGTCACAAGAATAGGTCGCTTTTTAAGAAGTACAAGTCTAGATGAGCTCCCACAGTTTTGGAACGTTTTAGTAGGCGAAATGAGTTTAGTAGGGACACGTCCACCAACGAAGGATGAAGTGTCTCAGTATAATCAACGTCACTGGCAACGCCTAAATGTTAAACCAGGTTTGACAGGCGAATGGCAAGTTAACGGTCGTTCTCAAATAAAAGATTTTGAGCAAATTGTGGACTTAGATTTGCAGTATCAAAAGAAATGGTATCCAATGTACGACTTATTACTGATTGTGAAGACATTTTTCATGATCGTTGGTCGAGTGGGAGCTTTTTAAGGAAGTTATTAAACCCTCAATTTGGTTATAGCTATTTTGCCTGAAAAACACACATCAACATCACTACCAGGAGTGCGATCGCGCTTACCATATTCACCCTCGTAATAAAAATCATTGCCCTCAATCCGGTAGTTGATCGGTAATGGTTTGGTACAGGGTTGGCAAAACACAACTTCTGGATCTGGTTCTCCTGGAAGCAGATGAGGTAAATTTACGTTCCAAAAAGTTCCCGGTTCTAGGGGACGATTGAGTAAGTCAGCTAAAACAGAACTCGTCCAACGTGCTACCACATCCCAATCAACCTTCAGCTTCTTTTTAAGATAGCGAGAAATTGCAATACCAGGAATGCCATGCATAGCTGCTTCCCTGACAGCGGCGACAGTCCCGGAAATGTAGGCATCCACGCCCATATTGCCTCCAGCATTGATTCCGGATAATACAAATTGGACATTTTTGCAAATATGTGTTACTGCAATTCTGGTGCAATCAGCCGGAGTTCCTGCAATAGCATACTCGTTTTCAGAGCGACGATGGACATGAATTGGTTGAGTCGTGGTGACTTGATGTCCACAACCAGAAAGATGATCTCTGGGAGCGGCTATTATAACTTCTTTACCATTTACAGCTTTCAGGAGCGCTTGAATACCAGGAGCGTCGATCCCGTCATCGTTGGTGAGAATCAAAGTCATAGATTGTCTACTTAGGACTTGTACAAATATAAGCAACAAAACCGATTTTGAAGCAAATTTGCTTTGAAAGCAATTGCTCAACCGGCAACAGTGTGCGTTCTTCTCAAAACAAATTTCTATACATAAGGTAAGTTGCTAGTGACTGTAGAAAATATATTTTAAGTACAATATTTTGTTAAGTTCTTAAATATACTTAAAATTGGGAAGATTTATACTGAAGTGTTGTTTGATAACTAGACCTCTCCAAAAATAGCTATGAAACCTTGACGGCGCTTGCACTAAAAATAGATTTTTGGAGAGGTCTACTAGCAACTTTGTTTACATACACAGAGGTAGCTGTAGATAAGTGGAAAATTAGATGTATATTATGTCAGTCGTGAAAAAACTGCAAAATTCTCCAAATTATTACTTATACTATCATTTGTAAAAAAACGTATCTTGTCTAAGTATTGAATGACTTGATATACACTCAAAAGAGATGAAATAAAGATTTAAAAAAAATCGCGATTCTTGTTTAGATCTTTATACTTAATTCTCAAAGATTTTCTTACTGTTGTAAATACGTCTTTTGTCAATCAACAGCTGAGTAGATTGACCATTAGATTGTTTAAGAAATATTAATTAAATTGAGAAATTCAGAAATTGGTTCTTGCTCATGGAAGTATTAAAATCTGGGAAATCTACCGAACAGAGATTGCGTCTTCATTTTTTAGACGGTTTACGTGGATTGGCATCTCTGTATGTGGTTCTTGTCCACATACAAAGATATATGGGAGAACAAGTACCTGTATTTTTGCAAATTATAGGCAGAAGTGTTAAATATGGAAATTTTGCTGTAGCGATTTTCATTGTGCTTTCGGGCTTTGTTTTGATGCTACCAGTAGCCCGTTCGCAAAAGGGTTATCTTCCTGGAGGTTTTTGGGATTATATCCAACGGCGAGCGCGTAGAATCTTACCTCCTTACTATGCTGCTCTCTTTTTTAGTTTGCTAACAGCAGTCATCATATTAGGATTTATTCACTTTTTTAATTTCAAGTGGCATGAATCTCCGGAATATGGAGAATTTCATGCTTTCTTTTCCCCTCTTGACGTAATTACACACTTGCTACTCATTCACAATTTCACTCTTGACACACTGGGTTCTATTAATTCACCTATGTGGACTGTTGCAACTGAGTGGCAAATATACTTTTTATTCCCACTATTATTGTTACCTATATGGCGGCGTTTCGGCTTATTTTCCGCTGTGATCAGTGCTTTTTTAATTAGCGTAGCACCATTGTATCTTTTGAATGGATTTTTGGAAGCAGCTCATCCTTGGTTTCTCGGCTTATTTGCTTTGGGTATGGCAGCAGCAGATATTATCTTTTCTGAAAAACCAAAGTTAATTGCGATCAGAAACTCGTTGCCTTGGAACGTGCTTGCGATTGTATTCATTGTTCTTGCCCTGATAGCCGGAGCGCAACAACTGGGAGTTGTTGCCATGATAACCGGATCGCAACAACTGGGATTTAATGCTTGGATTAGTGATAGTTTTTGTGGTTTGGCAACAGCTTGTCTACTAGTTTACTGTAGCAACTCAGTTATAAAAGGCAAAAATACACCTCTCGTTCTGCGGTTATTTGAGAGTCGTTGGGCAATTGCACTCTCAACATTTTCTTACAGTTTATATCTCACTCACGGAGTCGTAGTAACAGTGGTGGGTAATTTCCTTCTTAATCTTCACATGCCGCCAACTGAATTTATCACAATATTTTATCTGGTGGCTTTACCACTGTCTTTACTCATTGGTTACTTATTTTACTTAGTTTTTGAGAGACCATTTATGTCTAATTTTTTGAAAAAGCGCAAGGTAAAAGATGCAGTCAATTAATTCCACTAAAGAGTCAAAGAAGAAGCGGAGGGGAAGCGAACAGGGAGCAAGGGAGAAAGTATCTTAGTAATAATTAATCTCTCAAAAAACACAGGGGTGTAGGGGTGTAAGGGTGTAGGGGTGTAAGGGAGCCAGTACTTGATGAGGGTCTCCCGACAGAGGTATCTGGTGAGACCAGCGCTGCAGAGAGAAGTGCCTTGCGCGGGTTCCCCGCGTTGTGGCAACTTCGGGGAGGGTTTCCCGACAGAGGCGACTGGCGAACCCGAAGGGCGTGAAAAAGGTGTTTTTTTCATCTTTTGCTGGCTGCGAAGCCGCAAGTCTTAGGCTCAGATCTTGCACGTACCCATCTTCATAAAGTGTAAATTGACCAGTATCAGGTGAAATACTAGGACTTACGCACCGTAACGCAATTCCGTGAAGCTCGTCGGGGGAATCCTCTCCTGACGACAAACTTCACATCCGCAGCGAGTGCAGCGATCCCGCAATCTGCCGCAATCTCAAAACTTGATTTTATTTTACAGTGTGTAAGTTCTGAATATGTAGCCGGACTTGGATGTAAACGTGTAAAAATTCGGCTACCTATGTCTTTAATCGCTGCCTAATTCATCCCGCAAAAAAAGCAACCCCAAAATTTAGATGTTGGACTTTAGATTAATTTCTATATAAACGTCAAGCTGTTTACATAGAAAGAGTTTTGGACAAATAGCTCAAATTTTCGCGGTTTGTTGGAAGCGAACCTCAAAAACCCTACATAGACTAGGATTGGTGAGAATTTATCAAATTATTAGTCTAAAGTCCAGTTAGATGCAGTTGGCAGAAAAATCACTTAAGTGCTTGACCGTTGCATAAGTCCTGATATAATGTACAAAGGAAAAAAATTCATCCCAACTTCAAGGGTGCTTAGGCCAAATCTCTCAATAAATTCACCAAACAATGGCTAAGCCCGAAATGAGTGAAGCATTTACCCAATTCTTGTTGCATAATTACCTAACTTTGAAAAAGCTTCAAAAACAGAAGCCTTATTTCTGTTGTTGAAGATTTGGGTTGAACGTGCGTTGATCCAGTGAGCACGTAATTTTTGCGAGCTTTTAGGGCTTAAATCAATTGCTCTAAAATTCAGGGTTCTGCCTTTCTTCGGGTCATCTGCAGTTAAGACGTTAACGAAGAACTTGATGGAGGCAAAATAATGAACAATACAGATTCTCAATCTCAGGCGCTTCAAAGCAATGTCTCGGGTCAACAAATTCCCGATGTCATCCCTAATCCCAGCAATGGTCAAAATTCCACTCTTAATCTGAATGGAGAAGGTACTGGAATTTGCAAAGGTGTACAAGATACCATCGATTCTTGGACTAACAACGGCTCTGGTGGGAATGGTACTCAGATTAATGGCAATAATGCAAGCAGTACTCTGCCTGCTCTCTCTAGTTATGATCCGAGCCTCGTCAACAATGGCAACAACAATCTTTCTGGTGGTAGCAATGGAGATCCTCTGACTGGAGGACAAGACACCCTCGTCGGTGACTCTAATCCAGACCAGCTCACTCAGGACTTTAACAGTTCTAGTGGCACATCTCCATCCCCTAATTCTGCAACGACACCTGCATCCCCCTCTTCTTCAACGCCAACAGCAAATAACTCTGGTATGTACTACGTTTCACCGGATGGTAATGATAGCAATCCAGGTACAAGTGATAAACCTTGGAAAACTGTTAATTATGCGGTTGGGGAGAACTCTGTTGTCAAGGCTGGTGACACTATTCTGGTTCAACCAGGTACATACAATGAGCAAATTACCCTTGGTAAATCTGGTAACAGTGAGTCTGGTAATATCACACTTAAAGCCAATGGTAATGTCACAATAAATGACCCTGATCCTAATAATGGAGCCTTCGGAGAAGGACTTATTCAGTCAGCTGGCAAAGGCTACTGGACCATTGATGGCTTCAATATTCAGAATAGTGCCTGGGGTGGAATCGCTTTACGTGATGCCAACAATATGACTGTTCAAAACAACCATACCTACAATTCTGGCTCTTCAGGCATCATCGTCATGCCTGACCAGTACTTCCAGGGTGGAGAAGCTGAGGTTACTAGTAAAAATATCAAGGTGCTCAACAACATTGTCGAAAAAAGCAATGAGAAATGGCCAGGTGGCACAGGCGACAATTCTGTATCTGACCCAACTGGTACACAAGAGTCCCTGAGCATTTGGGGTGTCGATGGGTTTGAGGTGGCTAATAATACCGTTAAAGATGGCAAACGCGAAGGTATTGACGTCAAAACAGGTTCTCGCAATGGCTCTGTTCATGACAACAATATAAGTGGTCAAGCCTCGCTTTCTGGCACATATGGAGGCTATCAAGGTGGTCCTGCTCTTTACATAGAGGGTAATCGTTCTGCTTCATTTAACATCGATGTCTACAAGAATGTAGTCACTGGAAACGTTGCTGATGGAATTGTTGTTGCAGATGAAGTGCCTGAACAAGGGGATGTCTCTAACATCCGAGTTTACGACAATATTGTTTCTGGAAATGGAAAAGAAGGTATGAATCCTGGTAACGGCATTGCCGTGACTAGTAACGTTCGTAACGTTGAAATTTTCAACAATACCGTTGATAATAATGTCCAAGCCCTTAACATTGATGGCAGCGGTTATGTCAGTGGCGGCTATAAACCAACCGACATTGTGGTACGCAACAATAAGTTTACTAATAGTAGCTACCGGAATGGGTTGATTGAAGATGCAGGCAATGTGACTTTGGATAGTAACTCGTTCTCAAACAAGTTTGACAAGCTGTATGAAGGTGGAACTGGAATTGACAACATGAAGGAGACCAACAACATCAAGGTTTAGTCAGTAGGATTTGTCAACCCAAGTAGGCAATGACTTTCACCTCGCATCTGGATCGTCAGCAATTGGTCAGTATGATCAACATGACTTGGATAGTGTACAACGACCTCAAGGTGCTGGCACTGATATGGGTGCTTATGAGTATGGAAGTCATGCTTAAAAATACGGCTGTGTGAAAGGTTCGAGCAAAAGTTAGGGATGAGGCAACATATTGTCTGTGGGTAAGCTGGATACTAACAAAGACGGTGGTTGTGATCCACACATACACTGACACTCATCCTTAAAACATTGCTAACAAGAGGAGTGATTTTACAAAGTTGATTCAGCTTTAGTGAAATCACTCTCTTTAACCAAAGTTTTTCATAGCAAGGAGCGATGGCGCAGAGCACACCGTTTTTTGAACGGTGCGCTCCTTTTCTCTGTTAATCTGGATTCATCTGCGTATATCTGCTGTTCTAAGTAGCCCTCAAATTCAGATTTTTGTCTAAAATATATTAAAATTCTCGACCACACATAGAATCAACAACTGTAAGTGGTTTGTTTTTATTCTGTTCACGACAAAGTAAAGTTTGAGCTAGACGTTGCTGATAGTAGTATTGATGAGCAGTCCAGCCCACAGGCGTACCAGCAATTGTACCAATTATTAAACCAGTAAGTAGGCTCTGAATAAGGTGCTTTCTTTTGATAGTATTTTGTCTAACAGATATCTCTTCTTTAAACATAAAAATTCTTCCTTATATTCCTTCCAAAAACTACACAATCAATATAGCTAAAAGCTAATTTGCTTTACAATTATTCTACTTTTTGACTTACACTTATCTATATATTTAATACTTAATCACAAACTTTCATCTGAAAGTGCAATTTACCTGTGACAATACTATTTTTAATAGTATCTGAAGACAGCCGAAAAAAATGCAAATATCCAATTAGTAAACATAGATAAACACAGATGTAAATAATACAATCTATTAACTCTGTGCTCATCTATGATTTTTTGTCTGCTACTTAGCAAAAATTATGTCATCTGATATTTTCAGAATTTTAGATTTGTGCACCTGGTTTGGCTTCAGCACCCATTGGTGAAACGTAATCGCGGAAAAGAGTGATTTGCTGCTCATAATCTACTTGGATAATTTTGCTGAGCAGTTGTTGAGCTTCCTCGGAAAGCTTATAGTCTGGAGGCATAGGAATGATAATAATTTGATCCATACCTTGGGATAAGCGATACCAAAACAGTAGTTTGGTTGTATCGCTTAAGGAGCCGTACATCCGGGTATAATCAGTATCTGCTTTGTTAATCAAATCACGCTGAAATTGCAACTGTTCTTCGTGGGAGAATTCTTTAACTTGATTGAACAAACCGTCAGCAATTTCTGGAGAAACAGTACTTGCTCCAGGCGCAGCAGGTGTGATAGAACCACCCATTTCTTTGTAAACGAACCAAAATAAAGCTAGTTGTTCATCTACGTCCAACCCTTGCCAAGCTGTAACATATTCACGAATAGTTGGATCACCCGTTTGAGTAGATGTCATAAAAAACTCCGATTGCCATAAATTACCAACACTATCAAGGGTATCAAACGTCTATTGAGTATTTAACCCCACTCAAGGCAGATGTATCGAAATCAAACAGAAGAATAAGAAAACAAACAATAGAGTGGGATTTTAGAAAAATTCTACATTTTTTATGATGATTTTTCAGAAGACACCCAAAAATGAAAACATAAAACATCCATCAAAAGGCTTGTTTATTCTAGAATCCGAGTTGTTGACGGAATTTTCAGCAGGTTAAAATATGGAAGACATTTCTAAAGACAAAATAGCAATTATTATATGCTCTGTCAGTGGTATTGAAGAAGCGATCGCCCTTCTTTGCCTAGAGGGGTTTTTCCAAAACCCCTCTCCCCAAATCGGAGATTTAGGGCAAGCAAACGGAGTTTGGTTGGGGCATAGGGCGCACGCCTTGGGCGCACGCCCACAAATTTACCAAATAAGGAGCATTACTTGTTGTAAATTAACTATTTAATGATCCAATTGAGCACGTAGTCAATTCAGTTCAACGTTACAGTGGTAAAGCAATACCCTATGCTGGAGATGTTTCACAAGAATTCCACGCTCAAAACTGCGTGCAAAGAGCAATTAATGTTTAGCAAAGGAGAAAGGGAAGGAAGCCCTGACTCCCTGACTCTCTCATCCCTTTGTTATTCAGTCTCTTCTGTCTTGATAATCTTGCGATGACTTTGGATCTAATTCCCAACGGTTATCATCACGCTGATCTAAAATTTCTGTTGTGCGTAAAAAGGCTTTGTCGTCCATTTCCATTCCAACAGCAGCACCGAGTTCATCTACAATATCTTGATCAGGAGTAGGAGCGGTACCACCTACAGCTTCATCACCTTCATCTGCTGCTGTTTCCCAAGCTGCATCCACATCCCCTGCTGTTAGTTCTGGATTGGCATCAGAATTTCTTTTGATTTGGATCCGCAGTTTATGATCGCCAATATTATACCCCGGTTCTGTCTTAACACCAGTGCCGTAAGATTCGCTAATTTCTTCTGGCAAATCATTTGTTTCAAGTTCGTTATAACTATTTTGCCTTGCTAAATCTTCTTTTTCTGCCATAATCCTAGTCCTTGCTGCATCCTCAAGATAACGCTTTATCTTCAAAGGGTAGTCTTCCTAAAGAAGTATGACTTTTGAAATAAAACAATCTCTTCCTTAAGAATGAAGAGAAGGAACTTATTGATGCATAGTCTTATATGTATCAATTCACGTTATAGCCACTTCATGGAGAGTTATGAGTTTAAAGAGGTGAAAATTAGAAATTATTTTTTCTGATAATTCTTACCTACTTACAACTCATAACTATTTTTTTTGAAATTTTGTGAAGAGTGCTAGTTCAAAAGCAACATCTGTATCTCACTTAAAAAATAAAAAATATATCCCTAAAGAACGACGAAGAAAAGTTTTTAAGATGTCATAAAATAAGTAAGTACATGAATTCATGGTCGAGTGATAAGGTAGTTAGGAACTATGACTTTAAGCTTTGAGCATATTGAACTCAAAATCATAGCTCCTGACTATTTTCTAAAATCACAAATAAATTGAGAAATTTATTGAGTGATTCTACATGTAGAGTTGCTATTTTTTGTGTGTTTCGAGATATTGTAACATCTGCTAAATTTGAATAATTTCAAGCTAATTTCTCAGATAATTACGTCTAACTCTTCCCAGTATCACCAACGAGTGAAGTCACTGCATCAAAGAGTGCAAGTCATTAAGTCCTAAATCCTGACTGACGGATTACAACTCACAAAAAAAGTTAAGGAATGATACTTGAAGCACTGAATGTTCATTTAGTCGAGGAATTAAGGAAAATCAATGGTCAACTATAGTACTGGAAAGAAAAAAGTTGCTATCCTCATCGAAAATGATGTAGAAGACGCAGAATTTCAAGTGCCTTACAATGCATTAAAGCAAGCGGGAATGGAAGTCGTTGTTCTTGGTTCTCGTATAAACGAAACTTATAAAGGGAAACAAGGCAAAGTTTCTAAGCAAGCCGATGGGACTACAACTGAAGCAATAGCTTCTGAATTTGATGCTGTAGTCATTCCCGGTGGTGTGGCTCCCGACAAAATGCGGATCAACCCCAATACAGTCAGATTTGTGCAAGAAGCAATGCAGCAAGGAAAATTGGTAGCTGCAGTTTGCCACGGACCACAACTTCTAATTGAAGGGGACTTGCTCAAAGGAAAACAAGCCACTGGTTTCTTAGCAATTCGCAAAGACATAATTAATGCTGGTGCTAACTATGTAGATGAGCCTTTAGTAGTTGACGGAAATTTGATTACTTCACGTCAACCCGGAGATTTACCAATTTTCACCACAGCTTTATTGAGTCGTTTGGGTTATGGTGGTAAAGAAGCCGCTTTACCAGATGAGAGAGATCCAAAAGCCGAATGGTGGAAATTGGCTAATGCTTGGGGTGGTTCTACCAAGGGTGAGGTTGTTAAGGCTTTGAATACAGCTCTTTCTGGTGAACGTTATTCCCAGGAAGCGTTGGAGAAGTACTCTGAGAAAGAATCTGATCAACAAATAAAATCTCTGTTTCAGGAGATGATTAGCAATAAACAGCGCCACATCGAATTTTTGGAAGCGCGTCTAAATCAACTAGGCGAAAAACCTTCAATAGCCGCAAATATTGCGAACCAGTACGCAAAGGTCAAAACCGCTCTTACAGGAAGTGACGATATTTACCAGTTGCGTTCTGCCTTGGGCGATGTGCAAACGGGTATTGGCGATATTGGCAACTTGATACCAGCAACAACCGACCCAGTATCAACTGCAATGTTCACACAAATTCACAAAGACCTGTTGACACACGAGCAGCGACTCGTAGATCTGTATCGCACTCGGGTGGGTGCAGACGTTAAGCCTGCTAAACCGACTACAGGGGCTGCTGTGTCAATGTAAGGTATTTGTGGAACGAACCACGTGGGCGTAAAGAAGCAAAAGAATATCAGGAAAAGACTTTGCGAGGGGCAGTCGCCACCCTTTGGCAAGCCCCTGCGGGCGTCTACAAGTCGGCAGACCCCTATGGCTAACGCCACGCCTTACGGCTATCGGGGAAGACCTGAGCCCTATGGCTAACGCCACGGCTTCGCCTATCGGGCACGGCTTGAGGTCGAACGGTCTGGCTGCGCTAACGCCAGATCGATGCCTACGGAGGGAAACCCTCCTGCAACACTGGTCTCACCGCCCACTGTCCTCGCCTTGGTGGTTCGTTTTTTAAGAGTAGAGGGAGAGCGAAGAACATGGCATCAATATCGGAAAATAAATCGAGTCAAGCTCAGACAGAAGCCAGTGAAACTGAGCGTTGGGCTTCGTTAATTGGCGGTGGTGCAATGGTGTTAATGGGCTTAAGCCAACGCTCCCTCAGAGGGGTGTTGACGGCTTTGGCAGGTGGCGGACTAATTTATCAGGGTGCAACTAAACAAAGCACAATTAAGCAAGCACAGCAAGCAATCACCGGTAGCGTCACTCAAGTGATAAAAGTAGAAAGAACGGTAACGATTGATAAGCCAGCAGACGAGCTTTACCACTTTTGGCATAACTTTGAGAATCTGCCCAATTTTATGAAGCATCTCAAGTCTGTGAAGGTGTACGATAATAAGCGTTCTCACTGGATCGCAACTGCGCCTTTAGATGCAAGTGTGGAATGGGATGCAGATATTATTGAAGACCGGGAAAACGAATTTATCTCTTGGGCTTCAGTGGAAGGTGCAGATATTGACAACTCTGGTTTTGTCCGCTTCAAAAAAGCGCCTGGTAACCGTGGAACTGAGGTTAAAGTCGTTGTTGAATATAACCCCCCTGGTGGTGCTTTAGCATCTGCTTTTGCCAAACTCTTTGGTGAAGAACCAGAACAGCAAATCGGTGATGATTTGCGCCGTTTCAAGATGTTAATGGAAGCAGGCGAAGTTGCCACTACTGATGGACAAGCAACAGGCGAGAAATGAAGTTGTTAGTTAAATAATTTTGACTAACGACGAATGACTTTGAATGCATAAATTTATGCGACAAGCTTCAGGTACTGCAAATTAAAAACAACAGAGGATTTTTATGGCTCGCTTACGTAAGATTTTGACAGTTTTTCTAGTTGGATTAACATTTTTTGTCACGCAAGCTTTTGGCTATGGCGCATTACAAGCCCAAGCTAATGAAACGGTAACCAGTCCAGAAGGTGTTTATTACAAAGGAACACCTGAAGGCGCTGGCAGAATAAATCACAACGACAACAACGTAGTTGACCAAGCAAAACAGAACTTAAAAGAAACTGCTGATAATGTGCGCGAAAAAGTCAACAAAGTGGGTGATGCCGTAAAAACTCCAGAAGCTACTCATTACAACGCAACACCCGATGAGGACAATTTCAGCAAAGGCAATAAGCTATCTCAAAATAGCGGTCAAAACCCCCTAAAAGAAATTGCTGATAATGTCCGTGAAAAACTCAATCTTGATGAAGAAACTCCTCGCGCTACAAAAGAATTTTTGAGGTCAACTGAAAGAAAAGTTGAAAATACTGTTGAACCAGTAACTGGAACACGAGAAGGATACTATCAAGAGCCTGCCAGAGTGAGATAAGTAGAGTTTATGGTGTAGGGTACGGTAAGTCCCTACACCATAATGACGAATGAGTAATCATTAAGGACTAAAGAGTATGAAAGCAGTTTGCTGGCATGGTGCCAACGATGTGCGAGTCGAAACGGTACCAGACCCCAAAATCATTAACCCACGAGATGCTATTGTCAAAATTACCTCGACGGCAATTTGCGGCTCTGATTTGCATCTTTACAACGGCTACATCCCCACAATGGAAAAGGGGGATATCCTCGGTCATGAATTCATGGGGGAAGTCGTTGAAGTTGGTAGTGCAGTAAAAAATATTAAAGTGGGCGATCGCGTTGTCGTTCCCTTCACAATAGCCTGTGGTAACTGCTATTTTTGCAAACATGATTACTGGTCGCTGTGTGACAACTCTAACCCCAACGCTTGGATAGCTGAAAAGTTGATGGGTTATTCACCATCAGGTCTATTTGGTTACTCCCATATGTTGGGTGGTTACGCTGGCGGTCAAGCAGAGTATGCCAGAGTTCCCTTTGCCGATGTAGGCTTGTTCAAAATACCTGATGGTTTAACGGATGAACAGGTACTATTTTTGACAGATATTTTTCCGACTGGTTACATGGCAGCGGAAAACTGCAACATCCAACCTGGTGATGTCGTTGCTATCTGGGGTTGTGGACCAGTTGGGCAGTTCGCCATCAGGAGTGCTTATTTGCTGGGTGCAGAGCGTGTGATCGCCATTGACCGTGTCCCCGAACGCCTACAAATGGCGAAAGAATACGGCAAAGCAGAAGTCCTCAACTATGAAGAAGTGGATGTTGGCGAAGCCCTTAAAGAAATGACAGGCGGTCGTGGTCCTGATGCTGTGATGGATGCAGTAGGAATGGAAGCGCACGGCACAGACTTTATGGCGTTATACGACAAAGCAAAGCAAGCAGTGCGTCTAGAAACAGACAGACCTACAGCCTTGCGCCAAGTGCTTGTTTCTTGTCGTAAAGGCGGTCATGTATCAATTCCGGGTGTTTACGGAGGCTTTGTGGACAAAGTGCCGATGGGTGCTGTTGTGAACAAAGGTTTGACCATCAAGACGGGACAAACTCACGTCCATAAGTATTTACGTCCTTTACTTGAGCACATCCAGAATGGGGAGATTGACCCATCATTTATTATTACCCATACCTTACCTCTGGAACAAGCGCCCCACGGTTACGAAATTTTCAAGGATAAAAAAGACAACTGCATCAAAGTTGTATTGAAACCATAATGGCATTGGTCATTTGTCCTTTGCTGCAAATGACCAATGATTAACGACTAATAACTAACTATGTTTGACTCTGTAAAAAAAGAACTATCTCGGCGTGCTCTTTTATATAAGGCAGGTTTTGGGTTCATGGGACTGAGTGTTGTTGGGGCAGTCGGAAACATTATCAAACCCGCGCCTACCCTAGCCCAAGCAGCACCAGCACCATCCAATGAACCATCTTTACCTCCAGAAAAAAAGCTCGGATGGGCAATTGTTGGTTTGGGTGAGTTTGCCACCAAACAGATAATGCCTTCGTTTGCAGAGTGCAAGAAGTCGAAGTTGGTAGCATTGGTGAGTGGCGATCGCGCCAAAGCCGAAAAGTATGCCCAGCAATACGGCGTCAACCCTAAAAATATTTACAATTACCAGAACTATGACTCTATCCGCAATAACCCAGAAGTAGATATTATTTATATCATTCTACCTAACGCGTTACATGCGGAATACAGTATTCGTGGAGTGCAAGCAGGCAAACACATTATGTGTGAAAAGCCGATGGCGATTACTGTAGCTGAATGCCAAGCAATGATTGAAGCGGCAAAAAAAGCAAACCGCAAATTGATGATTGCTTACCGCGCCCAATACGAACCATACAACCTCGCCACCATTCAACTTGCTCAAAGTGGCAAACTTGGTAAGCTCAAGTTAATCACCTCAGATCACGGACGAAATCTTAACCCCAAAGAACCTCAAGATAGGTGGCGCGCGCAAAAAAAATTAGCTGGCGGCGGTTCCCTTTACGACATCGGTATCTACAGCTTACAAGCCGCACGGTACATCACAGGCGAGGAACCCGTAGCCATTAGTGCCATGATATACAGCACCCCTAACGACCCCCGGTTTCGGGAAGTCGAGGAAAATGTCAACTTCGTGCTACGTTTTCCTAGCGGCGTTCTTGCTAACTGCAGCTCCAGCTACGGCTACTCCAATACCAAACGCATACAAGTTTTCGGGTCTGACGCCGTCTTGGAATTAGATCCAGCCACAGACTACTACAAACATCGCTTGATTCTAAAAAGCAAAAACGGTAACCAAGAGCAAAAAATTGAAGACAAGAATCAGTTCGCCCTAGAGATAGATCACTTATCCGAGTCCATCATACAAAACAAACAACCCAAAACACCGGGCGAAGAAGGCTTGCAAGACGTTAAACTTATGCAGCTTATTTACGAAGCCGCCCGCACAGGCAAAACCATCAAAGTTTAGCACTCACTCTCCTCTTCCTTTTCTTCCTTAGCGCCCTTAGCGCCCTACCCTGCGGGAAGCCGCTCCGCGTCTACGCGGTTCATTTTTCATAAACCCAATTAAGGAAACAAATATGTCTGACACAAGCGTTAAAAAAGTAGACTCCGCCCATTCTCCCAAAGGTCAACAAGGTCAAAAATATCTCGCCTCTGGTAAATCTGTCTCAATGCGTCTTTGGGAAAACGAACAACCTGATGAATCCAAAGAACCCGCAACACGGGAATATGAAACTGTTGGTTATGTCATCAGTGGTCGTGCCGAGTTGCATATTGAAGGTCAAGTCGTTTCATTAGAACCTGGAAATTCCTGGGTAGTGCCAAAAGGAGCATCCCACACTTACAAAATTCTAGAATCATTTACCGCTGTTGAAGCAACCAGTCCACCTGCTGAAGTTCACGGTCGAGACGAAAATTAATTTATACTTAGTCAATCTTGACAAAATTATCTCTTAGTTATATGTGACCAGAAGCTAAACTTCTGGTTTTTTTCTTGATTTTGTCATCATAAATAGATCTTCAGATATCCCTAGGGCTAATATTGACACTCCGATTTTGGTCGTTTCAATTGTCACTGGAAAAATTTGCACCCAATCTACTGACATGTACGCTTTGTACGTGTCAGTTTTCTTTTTCAGGTTTAGAGGAATGGCTCTAGCTAAACCAGCTGCAGAGAACACAGAAAGGAGCTAGTATTTTTGCGTTTACCAAAAGGAACAGTGTTACACTCATGAGGGCAGCTAATCAGCTAGGTGATGTGATTTGTCTTGGAATAACAATAAACAATAAAGGCAAATGCAATGACGAGATCGGCGTTGATGGCATTATTACGGCGAGCTTACAAAATCACTCAGGTGTCTCTAGAAACAGGAATTCCTACAGACGAAATAGTTGAGATTTTCCACCAAAAAACCACTCGTCGTCGCTTAATATATGGAGGTTTGGGATTAGCAAGTGCCATCAGTGCAGTGACGTGGGATGATGGAGGTGACTCGGTTGCATATGCCACAATTCCTAAAGTCTTGGTAGTAGGTGCTGGAATTGCTGGACTCGTCGCTGCTTATCGCCTTTCTCAAGCAGGGGTTCCTGTAGATATTGTTGAGGCAAGAAATCGTATTGGCGGTCGAATATATACGCTACAAAATGCTTTAGGGACTTCTATACCTGTAGACTTAGGTGGAGAATTTATTGACACAAACCATACTAGCTTACGCTCTTTAGCGCAGGAATTAGGTTTGCAAATAGCAGATTTGTCTGCTGCTGATAAGAACTTGATACAAGGAACATTGTATTTTCAGGGGCGTAAGATATCAGAAAAAGAAATCTTACAGTGGTTCACTCCATTGGTGCAGAAGATCAAGCGAGATTTAGCCGCTATCGGCAAGATACCTGTCACTTATCGTACACACAATCAGGTTGCTAGTAAGTTAGATAATACCTCTATCACTCAGTACTTAGAGGAAGCACAAGTTCACCCGCTTCTGAGTCAGAGAATACAAGTTGCTTACACTGGTTTATACGGTCGAGAAGCTAGAGAGCAGTCTAGTTTGAATATGCTGCTTTTTATTGGCACAGATCCGAAGAGCTTTCAGATTAGTGCTGAAAGTGATGAACGTTATCAGATTGTTGGTGGAAATGACCAGATCCCTCGTTTGTTAGCACGAATTTTAACCAATTCTATCGAAACAGGGACGGAATTAGAAGCGATCGCAACTCGAAGCGATGGTAGTTACCGAGTCAGTTTACGTTCTGGTAACCGCTCTTTTGAACGAACATATGAGCGAGTTTTGCTGGCGTTACCTTTTAGTACTTTGCGTCAAGTCTCGTTAAATGTAGATTTGCCAGCAGTAAAAAAGAAGGCGATCGCGCAATTAGGTTATGGTAACAATGCCAAGTTAATTACCGCTTATCAAGAACGCATCTGGCGCACACGCTATAACTCAACTGCATTTGTCTCTAGTGATCTTGACTTTCAAAGCATCTGGGAAGCTTCTCGCTATCAACCAGGTTCAAATGGTCTACTCACCAATTTTACTGGCGGTCAAAGCAGTTTACTTCTAGGACAAGGTTCCGCTGAATCTCAAGCTCAAAAACTGCTAACACAACTAGAAAAGATATTCCCAGGAATTCCTAGTGTCCGCAAGGGTGAAGCTATTCGTGCGTATTGGCCCACAGAACCTTATACAAGAGCCTCCTATGCTTGCTATCTTATAGGACAGTGGACAACAATTGCAGGATCTGAACAAGAAAATGTCGGCAATCTGTTTTTTGCTGGCGAACATTGCTCCCAAAAATTCCAAGGTTATATGGAAGGTGGTTGTAGAACAGGTGAAATGGCTGCTGTCCAAATTCTACGTTCTTTGGGTTTGAAAAAGAGCGCGGCTCAACAACAAGCGCGAATGACCAGAACTAGGGGTGTAGCGGTGTAGGGGAAAAGGATACTGAAAAACAAACTTCGTAACCCAGCAATTCTAGTACCCACCCTATGGTAGTTTAAGGTTGGTTGCACTTAACATATTGCAACAGATAACCTTTCCCCTTATGACTGGAGCACAACCTTGGGAATAGAACTACGCAGTTTCGTATTTCTCGACAGCCTGCAACCTCAACATGCAGCATATATGGGAACAGTAGCTCAAGGTTTCTTGCCATTACCAGGAGATTCATCGCTATGGATTGAAATCTCTCCTGGTATCGAAATTAATCGGATTACTGATGTAGCATTGAAAGCAGCTTCTGTCCGTCCAGGAGCACTTGTGGTCGAACGATTGTATGGTCTATTAGAAATTCATTCTAGCTCCCAAGGGGAAACGCGAGCTGCTGGTCAAGCCATTTTGGCGACACTGGGAGTCAAAAAACACGAATGTCTCAAACCGCGTGTTGTTTCTAACCAGATTATTCGTAACATTGATGCTTACCAAGCACAGCTTCTCAATCGCACGAACCGGGGACAAATGCTGCTAGCAGGGGAAACGCTGTATGTATTAGAAGTTGAGCCTGCTGCTTATGCTGCACTGGCTGCAAATGAAGCAGAGAAAGCGGCGGCGATTAATATACTAGCAGTTCAACCTGTAGGGAGCTTTGGACGGCTTTACTTGGGTGGACAAGAACGAGATATTCTTGCAGGTGCTCAAGGAGCATTAACGGCGATTGAAAATGTAACTGGTCGAGTAAATCCTTTGAGTGGGCGTCAGGAGTAGAAAATGGCAAATCTTCAGCATCTAGCTTTATTAGAAATAGGTGCGCTGGCATGGAATGAGTGGAGAAGGAAAAATCCCCAAATTGAACCAGATCTTAGAGATGCTGAACTCAATGGCGCTAACCTCTACACAGCCAACCTCATCAAAGCTAATTTAAGCGCTGCTAACTTCAGTGTTGCTAACTTAAGCGCTGCTACACTGACACAAGCTGATTTAAGTCATGCCAATCTGATTGGAGCTGATTTGACTGAGGCGAATCTCAAAGGCGCTTTCCTGTGTGAGGCTAACTTGATTGGGACTGAGTTGAAAGGCGCTAACTTGAGAGATGCCGATTTGGGTTATGCAAAGCTAATTCGTGCTAACCTCTGTTTTGCAAACTTAATCGCAGCGAACTTAATTGCGGCTGACTTAAGTAAGGCAAACCTGTACGAGGCAGAAGTGATCGGGGCTTATCTTTACAAAGCTGACTTGTACAAAGCTAATCTCAGGCAAGCTCACCTGAGTGGTGCATACTTATTACGAGCTAATTTGAGTGAAGCTGATTTGAGTAAAGCTGACTTGAGATGGACTAACCTCCAAGGAGCGAACTTAGCAGGAGCTAATCTTAGAGGAGCTAAGCTTGAGGGAGCGAAACTCAGGGGAGCCAACGTTAGTGGTGTGGATTTTCAGGACACGATTATGCCTGAGTGACACATCTATTTGTTTTATACCTGTTTTCTTCAAGTGAACAATCTGTTGTTTGACCCGACAGCAGACGCCTTTCAGGCTGGTTTTGCCCAGTCGTGGGCAACCAAATAGGACTCAAAGTCGGTCCGGGAAAGAAACTCGCGTTTTAACTGTGCTAAATCCGCTCCGTAGCCAAAGTTCTCAAACCAGCGAAACATCGTGGTTATTTCTTCTCCAACTTGCTGCTCAAACGCTGTGTACGTAGTTCATGACGGCTACTTAACTCAACTTAACTCGGCGAAACTCAGATGGTGGGTTGGGGACTTTCTCATGAGCACAGGGGAGAGGAGATTGAGCCAACACCACAATCATTCTTTCCGTACCTGTGTTGATAATTTCGTGTCCCACATCTTTGGGAATATGAACAGATGTTCCAGGTTTTACAGCAGCAATTTCATCACCTACAATCACATCACCTGTACCTTGAACAAAGTAACAAATTTCATCGCTTTGAGAGTGTTTGTGCAATGGGTTAGATTGTCCCGGCTCAATACAATAGATGTTGAAGTGCATGGAGTCAGTTAAGAAAATCCGCCGTCGGACAAAAAAGCGGGGGTTAAATTGGGCTATTTCTTCTAATGTTTTGAAGTCACCATTAGTTAACTTTTTGGGATCTTTCAAGAGACTGGTATCTGCTTGCAAGGGAATCAAACCAATTTCGTTGGTGATTTCAGTTTCTGACATGAGTTATTTCTCCTTATGTGGTTATGTAGGTTTTAAAAAACTTTTTCTGGCTCTACTTCAACAGATTTTGCTGACGTGCTTGTAGGTAGGCATACAAAGAGTCGTAGATGAAGAATGCTTTTTGCAGGGTTTCGTCATCATCTTTAGTCACCAGGGGAAAGCCGTGGCTAATTGCCCTGAGTCCACTGGCTTCTGGTTTTTGGTTGATTGCTCCTGGGATATCGGCAGCATGAACAATTTGATTCAGTTCAGCTAAAACGCGATCGCTCAAAGCATAATCGCGGATAATCTGCTCAAAGGAGGTAATGCCTTCGTCATGAGAATACTTGGCACCAGGAGCATCAAAACCAATGGCTCCATCGGACTGCTGTACTTGAGCAACTTGATCTGGTTCCACGAAAATAAATTCTGCTTCTTTATCCACAAATCGTTGAATTAACCAAGCAGTTGCTACCCGGTTTACGCGAATATTTTTGCGCGTTACCCATTTCATCTTTTATTCCTTTTGATAACTTTTAATAACCCGCTTGGGTGTCGTAGCGTTTTATCTTGCCAAACTTAACCAAACCATGCCCTGGTGAAGCATCAACTGCTGGCTTCTCTGGTGCAACTAACCACTTCTCAAACTTTTCCTCGCTTTCCCAAATCGTGATGATTAACCAATCGCCATCACCGTCTGTAGGCTTGAGAATCCGCTCCATGAGGATGCCGTATCTAAGCCTTAACTCCCGGTTGGACTCAATCCAATCAAAGAAAGCCTGTTCGTTTTCTTTGGGAATCTCGACGGTACGAACGCAGACTAACGGTTTGGGTGGTTCTACGGTCATTTCAAACCTCCGATTTTGAAGTAGTCTCTGTTGCTGTCAAAGCAAAAAGCACACTACTCACGAAAACTAATCCCGCAATGACGCTAAAGCCGATTTGATAAGACGTGTACATCAAGATAAGTCCCAACAAAACAGGACCACTTGCCTGTCCAACATCCATAATCGCGCTCATGATTCCTAATGCTGTGCCGCGACTGTCTGCGGGAGCCAAATCTGCAACAAAAGCTGATGTGGCAGCAGAGGCGATCGCAATTCCTAAACCAAACACAGCAGATATCAACAGCAGCACAATTACTGATTTAGTCTGACAAAAAAACAACATTCCTAAACTCGTAAGCAGCAAACCGACGACAATTTGCCATTTGCGTCCATAGCGATCGCCCATCCGACCCATAAGAGGACGCGCCAGTACCTTAATCCCTACCTGGCTGCCAAACAGCAGTCCCACAGCAGCTTTATCAATGCCGACACTCAAGGCATACAGTGGCAAAAACGCTTCAATCGCACCAAAGGCGAGATATTGGGCAGCTTCCGCCAGACTTGTTATTAAAATAGTGCGATGGGACAAAATTTTGCCAATTGCAGACAGATTTAAGGAAACATTTTTCTTTGCCTTCCTTGTCTTGGAACTGCGGTTAGGTAACAGCCTCATCGCCAGCAGAGCAAGAGTACCCGCAACGGCACACACTATATAAACAGACTGCCAAGTAGTTATTGCCAGGAGTAAACCGCCAACCACAGGAGCAAGGGCACGTCCCCCCAGAGTAACGGAGGAATACCAGCCTAATCGCTCACCTCGATGAGTTGGTGCTAAATCGGTTACATAAGCCATTGCCACCGGACCAAGAATTGCTGTCGCCAGTCCGTGATATACCCTTACCAACCCCAGTTGCCAGGGATTGGATACCAGGAAATAAGCTAGAGGCGCAGTCAAAAATACTACCCCTGCGACGAACAACAAAGGTTTTCTACCCCAGTAGTCACTGAGAAATCCTGCTGGAAAACTAGCTAAGATGCCTGTCAGCGTTGAAGCAGCAGCAATTGCCCCAATCGTCGCCGAATTCGCACCTAATTGTTGAGCCAGGATAGGCAACACCGGATTTTTGGCAATTGTTGAACTGAAAATTGCCAATCCCCCAACTGCACATAGAAGCAGAAACGCAGAATAATTTCGTTTCATATACCAAGTTGCCAGCACAAGGAGGAATAGTAGTTGTTTTGACCTTGGCTCTGTCAATTGATTCTTATAGTAACAGGTGTTTCTTTTAATAGCAATGACTGTTACAAAACAAAAAATATCTGATTAAACTCAAATGAATTAACCCTGTTCTTTGGAAAACGCTGCATATAATCCTTCAAACAGTCTGATTCCGCATGTCTCCAATTCAGCGTCAGAAAGATTTACCAGCAACCAGCCCCGCAATAGGGCATCCACTCCAACAGTTTCCGGACGCGCATAGACTCCATCCCGCAGGTCAATTTCATGGACAATTTCTCCAACAACCTGTAGTCCAGCGTCATTCAAACCAAAAGCTTTTGCCATGACCTCAAAGGTGCAGAGGTTGCCACAATGTCCAAAGGCAGCATCTTTCATCTCAAAAGCAACTTCATCAGAGGTAAAAGTATGGGAGTATCGAATCTCGGCATTTGGATTGATGAATCGACGAATGAGCCAAATGCAGGCTAGACGGTCTACGTAAGGTCGAGGTCGTGTGACCCACTTTTTATCTCGGTACTCATCAATAGCGCTAGGAGAAACCTCAATTGCAACCGATGGCTTTGGAGAAAGTGCTTGGGCAATTTGGTTAAGCTGAGTCATCACGCGAGATCCATCGGGACAATCAAAATAGTCCACACGGGCAATCTCAGTGTGTTGTTTACGCAGCTTTTCTAAGGTTTCCAGCATACTACTGCGAGCTTGTGGACTTGAAGAAGCATCCAAAGAATTTAAGAGTGCGATCGCCTGGGTTTCAATTTCCTGATATTCTTCACTGCGGGCGTTGCGAAACATTTCGATAATTTCCTGGTCAGCCAAACCCTCAAATTGCTCAACCCGCATGACCAGGGCATCACCCTTTGCCTGTTGAACTTCTTGAGCTAACCACTGAAAATATTCTATACATTCATCATGAGCAGGCAGGACATGGATGCCGCCTTTGAGAGAGATGGCTCCCAGTCGTCGCAATCGCCGCCATAGGGAGACACGAGGACTGGAAGACGACTTGGAAGGGAGAGAGTAAGAGAAAACCATCCAACTCAATTTTGATACCTCCATTTCACTTTTTTCGACTGACTTGTGCTGAGCACTTCGATAAACTCAGTGTAAAACCTGTCGAAGTAGCGTTCGACTGAGCTCACACCGAAGTAGCTTCACCGAACGTCCGAAGTCCTCCGGCTTATCGCTCGCTTGGACGACATTGGGGATTTGGCAAGACGGTTTGCCGCCATGTTATGAACAAGTGGTAGCAATATTGTATAATTCTTCACATGAAAAAAAAGTTAGTTGTAGCCTCTATTCTTCTTTGTCTAATGAACTCTTCTTTGGCAAGCGCAGAAGTTAATCATTTTGAAGACCCCAGAGTGACGCTCTCAACTGTTGAGGCAGATTGGTCGATCAAGACTGATAAAACTGAAAGACCGCAAGTTGGTGCTAGCGTTGCAACATTGCTCAAAGCTGAAAAGGAATTACAATTTCAGGGTACACTGGCTGCGATTGAGGGTAATGGGGGACTTGTCGGGTTTGCGTTTGTAGAAACACCTTTATCCCAAGATTTGAGCCAATACAAATACATAGAATTCTACGCTAAGTCTAAAGAAGCCAGAGTCGTTTATACGCTAACACTCAAAGACGAGCAAACTCAGCAGGACGCTGGAACTCTCACATTTGAGCAAGAGTTTGTTGTTGGGACAGAGTGGACAAAAGTGAAGTTGCCTTTGAGTGAGTTTCAACCAAAAATTCGTGGGAGACTTGTAGATAGCTTTCAATTGGATCTTAAGCAGGTGCGATCGCTTTCTTTTCAAATCAATCGCAGCCAGCAGGAACCAGATTCACCCATTCCACTTGAGTTTGCTTTAGATGTGGGTTCAGAGGTTTTGGTCACAAATCAAGAATAAAGTCAAAACTTGGTTGAATATTTGCTTTAGTTGCTGGTACTTCCTCAAGCTTCTGATAATCGGTCTTGACAAGACAGACATATAATAGTAAGTGCGTCAACGAGTACATACTCATACGCGCGTTGCATTCATGACTTACACCCTCTGGGTTCGCCAGTCGCCTGACGCCACATTCTTCAACGGGGGGAACCCCCGCACAGAAGTGGCTCCGGAGGGAAACCCTCCCGCAGCGCTGGTCTCACCTCACTCCCGCCCTGACGGGCACCCCTCTCCTTATTAAGGAGAGGAGGATAAGGTGAGGTTATTGAGCCGCAACTTGGTATCAGCTAATAGTTTCTGCGCTCCTTCATTATGTTGCCTAAACCCAAAAAGCATTGGACACCCTCACATTGGGCAAGTTGGAAGCCCTTTGGTATTGGCGAGCAATATCCAAATAACTACTGGGAAGTTTTTCGTGCCATTTGGCTATCTCGTCACAAGTTGCTTTATGCGTGGAACATCCTGAATAAGGGTGTTTGTGATGGTTGCGCTTTGGGGACAACCGGGATGAAAGATTGGACAGTAGATGGAATTCATGTCTGCAATGTCCGATTGCGGCTTTTGCAGATGAATACAATGCCAGCTTTTGATCCCGCAATTTTGGCGGATGTCTCTGCGTTGCAGACAAAAAAGAGTGCTGAACTACGCGAGTTGGGACGGCTTCCTTACCCAATGATCCGCCAGAGTGGGGAAAAAGGCTTTCGCCGAGTCAACTGGGATGAGGCATTGGAAGCGATCGCCAGTCGCATTCGCGCCACAACACCAGACCGCTTAAGCTTTTATATTACCAGCAGAGGCACTGTCAACGAAACATACTACGCCACTCAAAAAGCTGTGCGGGCGATGGGAACCAACAACATTGACAACGCCGCCCGTATCTGTCATTCTCCGAGTACCGCTGGTCTCAAAGGTGCCATCGGTGCTGCTGCAACCACCTGCTCTTACAAAGACTGGATTGGCACAGATTTATTAGTTTTCATTGGTTCAAATGTAGCCAATAATCAACCTGTCACCGTTAAGTATCTGCATAATGCCAAGAAGGCAGGTACAAGAATAGTCGTGATTAATACCTACCGCGAGCCAGGAATGGAGCGATACTGGGTTCCCTCAATTCCAGAAAGTGCTTTGTTTGGTACTAAGTTTGCTGAAGATTTCTTTTTGGTAAACATGGGCGGGGACATGGCATTTTTGAATGGTACAATCAAGCATATGATTGCCAACGGCTGGGTAGACGATTCGTTTATCAACCGCTACACCGCTGGATTTGATGAGCTTAAAGCTTTCCTTGAAACTCAGTCTTGGGAACAGTTGGAGCAACTTTCGGGAGCGAAGCGCGATGAAATGTATGCTTTTGCCAAAATGGTTGGAGAAGCAAATAAAGCTGTCTTTGTTTGGAGCATGGGTATTACCCAGCATGAGTGTGGCGAAGACAACGTGCGAGCTATTATTAACTTGGCTCTTACCAAAGGTTTTGTTGGTCGGGAAGGTTGCGGTTTGATGCCCATTCGCGGTCACTCTGGGGTACAGGGTGGTGCAGAGATGGGATGTTACGCCACAGTCTTTCCTGGTGGTAAGCCTATTATCCCAGAAAATGCTGCTCAGTTGAGCAAACTCTGGGGCTTTGATGTGCCAGTCACAAAAGGTTTGATTGCTCCAGAAATGATTCATGCAGCATCTGAGGGACAGTTAGACGTGTTGTTTTCCGTAGGTGGGAATTTCTTGGAGGTTTTGCCAGAACCTGATTATGTAGAAGATGCCTTGAAGCGAGTACCGATGCGAGTACACATGGATATTGTTCTTTCTAGCCAAATGCTTGTGGAACCAACAGATACTGTGGTGCTGTTACCTGCAACAACTCGCTACGAAATACCAGGGGGAGTCACAGAAACCAGCACTGAACGCCGAGTCATTTTTAGCCCAGAAATTCCAGGTCCCCGTATTGGGGAGGCGCGTCCAGAGTGGGAAGTGTTTATGGAATTGGCAAGGCGGGTGCGTCCTGAGTTGGCAGACAAGTTGACTTTTGTTGATACTACTGCTATCCGTCAAGAAATTGCCCAAGTTGTCCTGCAATACGCTGGAATTCAACACCTCAAGGAAGCAGGCGACCAGTTTCAGTATAGTGGTTCACATTTGTGCTTTGGCTGGAATTTTCCAACTGCTGATGGTAAAGCTCATTTTGCGGTGGTGTCTCGTGGAGAGCGAGAATTACCAGAAGGTTGCTTCCTAGTAGCTACGCGTCGAGGTAAGCAGTTTAATTCTATGGTACAAGAGCGTAAGGATGCGATTACAGGGGCAGTACGCGAGGCGGTTTTTATCAATGAGGTAGATGCCAAACACTTTGGATTGAATGATGGTGATGTAGTTATTCTGACAAACGAGCTTGGTAATTTAAAAGGAAAAGTGTACACAGCACCCATTAAACCAGGAAATTTGCAGGTACATTGGCCCGAGGGGAATGTGTTGCTGGATAAAAGTAAGCGATCGCGTGAAGGAGTGCCAGATTATAATGCTGTGGTGCGTTTGGAAAAGGTTGATTAGTGAGTCAGACAATTTTGGATTTTAGATTTCTTCTATGAAGAAATTCCCAGAGAAGTTCCATGCGCGGGTTAAGTGCGCCGTTGGAAACTTCGCCAGACGAGTCACCTTTTTAAATTTTGGATTTTGAACCTTTAAATCCAAAATTCAAAATTTAAAATTCGGTCAGGGAGTTTGTGGGAACTTGTGTACATATGGAGAGATGGAAGCATGAAAACGCAAACTGGTAGTAAAAGCAAAGCTACTGTCTGGGTAGTAGAAAAAGGTCAAGTACGCCCTCGACAAGACCAACTAACCACAGAAGAACCCTTGGAAATTCGCCTAGTCTCTCCTGAAAAAACAATCGCTATTACCATGCGAACACCAGGGGCAGATTTTGAACTGGCTGCTGGTTTTCTTTACAGTGAGGGGGTTATTAGTTGTAAAGAAGATATCCAACGCATGAGTTACTGCGTGGATAAATCTGTAGATATTGAGCAACGCTACAACATTGTGAATGTTACCCTTCGAGAGGGTTTGAATCCAGATTTACAGCCTTTGGAAAGACATTTTTATACAACAAGTGCCTGTGGAGTTTGTGGTAAGGCAAGTCTAGAGGCTTTGCGTTTACGAGGTTGTCCGGTTATTCTTCCACAACCCATTGTAACTGCTGAGATGATTTATGATTTACCAGATAAGCTGCGGGCGGCTCAAGGTATATTTAAGGCTACAGGAGGTTTGCACGCTGCGGCTTTGTTTGATGCCCAAGGACAGCTGCTGAATTTGCATGAAGACGTGGGGCGTCACAATGCTTTGGATAAATTAATAGGTTCAGCATTGCTGAGTGAGCAGTTACCCTTAAGCGATCATATCGTCATGGTAAGCGGACGCTCTAGCTTTGAGATTTTGCAAAAGTCTACAGCGGCTGGTGTTCCCATTGTTTGTTCTGTTTCAGCCCCTAGTAGTTTAGCAGTGTCTGTAGCAAAAGAATTTGGGATTACTCTAATTGGATTTTTGCGAGGGGAACGGTTCAATGTCTACACTGGTTTTGAGAGAATAAACGTTTATAAAAACAAGGGATAGCAATGAACGAGTTTAAAATACGATGACTTTTCAATACACTGATGCATTCATTGCTCTGGCAACTTTTGATCTAGAAAACTTGGTTGGTTTCTATACCCAATTTCTCAGTATAGAACCAACTACCTACATCCCAAATATTTATGCTGAGTTGCGACTTCCAAGTTTAAAATTAGGTATTTTTCAACCAAAACAAACTCATTTTTCGGAATTTGAACATTCAGCTAAAAGTAAGATGAGTTTGTGTTTAGAGGTGAGTGATTTAGAAAGTGTTATTGCTCACCTGAGTGTATTGGGGTATTCACCACCCGGAGAGATTATCACTGCTTCTCACGGTAAGGAAATTTACGCTTATGACCCTGATGGTAACAGAATAATTATACATCAGTCAAAGTAAATACGCCCTTTGCTACTGTATGCCTAAAATTTTATAAGAAGGCTCTTACAAACGTTAATGTCATGAAATTCCAACGATACACTAACACAAATATACAGCGATGATAGATCTGTGTTAATCTGTGTGCATCTGTGGTTTTTAACAGTTATCAGTCAGCAGTTATGAATTTCATCGCTTGGGTAAAGACCCATCCACGAAATGATGGAAGGCGTTGATTGCGGTTATGGCATCCTCCACTATACACAGCTTAACTGTGTAGGTAGCTATTTAGTATTTTAATATTTTTCTATTCAGTGATAGGTTACAATTTGCTAACACAACCTATAGATTTCATTTCATCAGTTTGCCAGTCAATAATCAACAGTCCTTCGTCATTTGACAAAGGACAAAGAACCAAGGAAAAAGAATAAATGTCAATAACTCAAAACTATAAATTAAATATTATTCAATGGTACCCAGGACACATCGCTAAAGCTGAAAAAAAATTAACAGAATATCTCAAGCTTGTTGATGTCGTACTGGAAGTACGCGACGCCCGTATTCCCTTGGCGACACACCATCCCCGAATTGGAGAATGGGTAACAGGTAAAACACGGGTATTAGTGCTAAACCGAGTTGATATGATTTTGCCTCAAGTCCAGCAAGTGTGGACAAAGTGGTTCAAGAGTCAGGGTGAACTACCTTATTTTACCAATGCTCAACAAGGTAAAGGGGTGGGTGCGGTGTTAAAAGCGGCACAAGCGGCTGGAGTTGCGATTAATGAACGTCGGAACAGTCGCGGGATGTTACCTCGTCCAGTCCGTGCTGTGGTAATTGGCTTTCCCAATGTTGGTAAATCAGCTTTGATCAACCGTCTGTTGAAACGGCGAGTGGTGGAAAGTGCAGCGCGTCCTGGGGTAACTCGCCAACTCCGTTGGGTGCGAATTTCTGAGGAATTAGAATTGCTGGATGCCCCTGGTGTTATTCCTCTGAAGTTGGAAAATCAAGAAGCAGCTTTGAAGTTAGCCATTTGTGACGATATCGGTGACGCATCTTACGACAATCAAATAGTCGCAGCAACTTTAGTAGATATCTTGAAAAATCTCCGAGTTAATACGGCTGATTTTATACCAGATAATCCGTTAGAATCACGTTACAAACTTGACCCGACTCCCCTAACCGGAGAAGAATATATGTTTGCTTTAGCAGAGTATCGATATCAAGGTGATGTCGAAAAAACTGCACGTAGCTTACTAACAGATTTTCGTAAGGGTTTGCTAGGTGAAATTCCTTTAGAGTTACCACCTGGATAAGGAGTAGGGCGAGATTTTGAGTATAGTCGCGAGGAATTCATGGGTTGGGTAATCTATTTGTGGTCGTTGGAATCCTATTGAGAGTGTAATCAAGAAAAAGTAAAAGGTAACCCTGAGTATATCCTTTGCTTTCGCAATGGTGGCATTCTCTGCGTCCAGAATGGATTTTATAGAAATCATGACTAAACTGAAACTGCGCCTACAAGAGGATAATTCTGAAAAAACGGTCACAGTGCATCAAGATGTTTTTACTATCGGTCGTTTGCCACAATGTGACTTATACTTAGTCTCCGGAGGAGTTTCACGTTACCATGCCCGCATTATCAAAACTCGTTGCGATACGTGGACCGTTGAGGATTTGGGCAGCAAAAACGGCACTCAATTAAACGAACATCTGATCAGTTCTCCTCAACAGTTGCAAGACGGCGATATTATTTGGGTTGGGGATGTGTGTCTGAAAATCGTGTTGAGTTCTATTGACTCATCAATATTCAGTCAGGGAGTTGTCTCGCCAGGAATAACAATTCTTCGCGACGTTGAACAATTGCAACAGCAATGGATTCTGGCTGATAATGTCTATGGTGATATTGGCGTCAAAGACAAAACGATCGCCCGCCTGAAAGACTTAGTCAATATAGCTAAAAATCTATCTGCAGCAGCTTCAATAAAGGAAATTTTCTCTCAAGTTCAGGAAGTGGTGTTTCGTTACCTTAATAGTATTGATCGTTTGGGATTATTAATTGATGTTAGTGGATCTGGCAAACTAGAATTATTAAACGCTGCTACCAGAGATATCTCTTACCAAGAATACCTGCCAAGTGATGGCAGTTGGATTAGTCGTAGTATATGCCAAAAAGTCTTCGAGGAAAAAGTTGCTATTCAAACTGCTGATGCTCAAAATGATGAAAGGTTTGCAGGAGAAAATAGTCTTTTAGTCAAAGGTATTCGCAGCGCGATGGCGGTGCCTTTATGGGATGAAAATAAGGTTGTTGGTGTTCTCTACGCTGATGCTCATTTGTCTTCTCACCATTGGGCAGAAGAAGGTGAAGAAGAATTGAGCTTTTTTTCTGCCTTAGCAAATCTTGTCGCTTCTAGTGTACAACGTTGGCTCTTAGCCGAGAAACTCAAAAGCGAAGAGCTGATTCGCCGAAGACTCGAACGCTATCATTCACCAGCAGTTGTACAGCAATTGATCGCTGTTGGTGCATTGCCAAATGGACGTTTACCTCCACAAGAAAGTGAAATTAGTATCTTGTTTGCTGATTTGGTCGGTTTTACGGCAATTTCTGAAAGACTCTCACCAACTCACATTGCTGACTTGCTCAATAATTTATTTGAGGAGATGTTGCAAGAGGTGTTTGCTGGCGGTGGCACTTTGGATAAGTATATTGGTGATTGTATTATGGCATTTTTTGGTGCCCCGGAACCACAACCGGATCATGCCGATCGCGCTGTCACTGCTGCTATGGGTATGTTAACTCGTCTGGAACATCTTAATGCAAAAAATTTTTGGACAGAACCACTACAATTGCGAATAGCTATTAACAGTGGTAAGGCTGTAGTTGGAGATGTAGGTAGTTCCCAAAGAGTTGAGTATACAGCATTAGGAGCCACAATTAATCTGGCTGCACGGATGGAAGCAATTTGCCCACCAGGTGAATGTGTTGTCAGTGAAGATACTTACACAATACTGTCACAACCCTCCAGCTTCTTAGAAATGGGAGATTATCGCTTCAAAGGTATCAATCGATTAGTCAAGATTTATCGAACAAAAATGCACTAATCAAAGATTTTTGGCTAAAAAATCAAAAAATCCGCTGATTACAGTTATCATTATAGGTTTAAGAGTTATTATGACTTAATTTTATAATCCAAACCTAAAAAAGATATTAAATTTGAAATTTATTTTTCATCACAGTGTCACCTCCTGTTACAATCAACCAGGGTCAGTGAAATGCATACTCGCTTAGCGTAGATTGTAAGCATAAATACATACGCAATATGTATAGCTTGTTTCAATTTGAATGGAAAAATTTTAATATAAGTAAAGTAAGCATTTTTTGAAAGACTACAATTTGAAATGTAGCTTCCATAAAAGGTGTCTGCAACGTATGGATGCTAACTTAGGTAAATTTTCAACGGGGAGGTCAGGGTATGGCTATCGCCACAGTTAATCCTGCAACTGGAGAGTTGCTGAAAACTTTTGAGCCATTAAACGATGCAGAAATTGCTGAGAAACTAGATTTGGCACAACAGGCTTTTGAGAAGTACCAGAAAATTTCTTTTCAAGAACGTTCTGTTTGGATGCAAAAAGCTGCTGAAATTTTAGAGCAAGAAAAAGCAGATTTTGCCAAGATTATGACGCTGGAGATGGGTAAGCCTTTCAAAGCGGCGATCGCCGAAGTAGAAAAATGTGCCCACGTCTGTCGTTACTACGCTGAACACGCTGCAGAATTCCTAGCTGATGTTTCCGTAAAAACCGATGCCAGTCATAGTTTTTTAAAATACCAGCCATTAGGCATTATTCTCGCAGTCATGCCGTGGAATTTTCCCTTTTGGCAAGTGTTTCGCTTTGTCGCACCTGCACTTATGGCAGGGAATGTCGGATTACTCAAACACGCTTCCAACGTTCCCCAGTGTGCTTTGGCAATAGAAGAAATTATACAAAGAGCAGGTTTCCCAAAAGGCGTATTTCAAACTCTATTGATAGGTGCTGCTAAAGTGGCTGACTTGATGAGTGATGATCGAGTTAAAGCAGCAACGTTGACAGGAAGCGAACCCGCAGGAGCAAGTTTAGCCGCAGCCTCAGGAAAACAGATTAAAAAAACCGTCCTAGAATTGGGAGGAAGTGATCCATTTATTGTATTGGAAAGTGCAGAGCTAGAAGCAGCAGTTACCACCGCAACAACAGCCCGAATGTTGAATAACGGACAATCATGTATTGCAGCAAAACGCTTTATTGTTGTTGAGACAATAGCAGACAAGTTTGAAAAGCTACTACTAGAGAAATTTCAAGCGCTGAAAATTGGCGATCCAATGGAAAGCGAAACTGACTTGGGTCCATTGGCAACTCCTGATATTATCAAAGACTTAGACCAGCAGGTACAAGTCGGTGTCAAGAATGGGGCAAAAGTTTTAACAGGCGGACATGCTTTATCAGATCGTCCTGGTAACTACTATCCACCAACAATTCTCACGGATATTTCTCCAGATAATCCAGTAGCGCAGGAAGAATTTTTTGGTCCAGTGGCGATGTTATTTCGTGTACCGGATATTGACGCAGCGATAAAAATCGCAAACGCCACACCATTTGGCTTAGGCGCGAGTGCTTGGACAACAAACTCCCAAGAACGTGATCGCCTCATCGAAGAAATTGAAGCAGGTTCGGTATTTATCAACGGTATGGTAAAGTCCGATCCCCGCTTACCCTTTGGTGGAATCAAGCGTTCTGGATATGGCAGGGAACTGAGTATCCAAGGTATACATGAGTTCGTCAATGTGAAAACTGTGTGGGTGAAATAACCACATCAGGTGCAATTAACCCAGAGGAACAATAAGAGGAGATATGAACACAGCTGAATTACTCGTACAGTGTTTGGAAAATGAAGGAGTGCAATACGTTTTCGGACTCCCTGGGGAAGAAAATCTACACGTTTTAGAAGCGCTGAAACATTCTTCCATTCAGTTTATTACCACCCGTCACGAACAAGGTGCAGCATTCATGGCAGATGTCTACGGACGTCTGACAGGAAAAGCAGGAGTTTGTCTTTCGACTCTTGGTCCTGGGGCAACAAACTTGATGACTGGGGTAGCAGATGCTAACCTTGATGGTGCCCCTTTGGTAGCAATCACTGGGCAAGTCGGTACAGATAGAATGCACATCGAATCTCATCAATATTTAGATTTGGTGGCGATGTTTGCCCCGGTGACAAAGTGGAATAAACAGATTGTGCGCCCCAGTATTACACCAGAACTTGTGCGCAAAGCATTTAAGCGGGCACAAAGTGAAAAACCAGGCGCAGTTCACATTGATTTGCCAGAAAATATTGCCGCCATGCCTGCAGAAGGCTATCCCTTACGTAAGGACAATATTGAAAAAACCTTCGCTTCTTTTGCAAGTATTAGGGCAGCAGCCGCAGCAATTTCCCAAGCAGTTAACCCAATTATATTAGTTGGTAACGGGGCAATTCGCGATCAAGCAAGCGATGCCGTCACACAATTTGCCAGTCAGATGAACATTCCTGTTGTTAACACTTTCATGGGCAAAGGTGTGATTCCCTACACTCATTCCTTGGCTTTGTGGTCAGTAGGATTGCAACAGCGAGATTTCATTACCTGTGGTTTTGATAGCACAGATTTAGTGATTGCCATTGGCTACGATTTAATTGAATTTTCCCCGAAAAAGTGGAATCCCGATAGCAGAATTCCCATTATTCATGTAGGCCTAACCCCAGCAGAAATTGATAGTAGTTATATCCCTAATGTTGAAGTCGTAGGCAATATTTCTGATTCTTTGTTTGAAATCTTAAAGTTTGCAGATCGGGACGGTAAGCCTAATCCTCATGCTATCAGTTTACGAACAAATATTCGTGCTGACTACGAAGAGTATGCTCATGATGACGGGTTTCCCATTAAGCCACAAAAGTTAATTTATGACTTGCGACAAGTGATGGGACCAGAAGATATCGTCATCTCAGACGTAGGCGCACATAAAATGTGGATTGCCCGTCATTATCACTGTCATAGTCCTAATACTTGCCTTATATCCAATGGCTTTGCTGCAATGGGTATTGCTATTCCGGGTGCTGTAGCCGCAAAACTCGTGCATCCCAACCGCAAAGTTATTGCTGCAACAGGCGATGGTGGTTTTATGATGAATTGCCAGGAATTAGAAACAGCTTTACGTGTTGGTACACCCTTTGTTACCCTTATTTTCAATGATGGTGGCTACGGTTTAGTTGAGTGGAAGCAAGAAAATTACTTCGGCAAAGGCAGATCATCTTTCGTGCATTTTGGCAACCCCGATTTTGTAAAATTTGCTGAAAGCATGGGTCTAAAAGGTTACCGTGTTGAATCGGTTACTGATTTCGTTCCTATCCTGAAAGAGGCTTTGGCACAGGATGTTCCAGCAGTGATAGATTGTCCTGTTGACTACCGGGAGAATGCACGTTTCTCCAGAAAAGCCGTTGAGTTGAATTGTACGGTGTAGGAAATGAGGAGTGAAAAGTTGGGAGTTTAAGAGCTTTTAACTCCTAACTCTTCATTTTTTTTACCCTAGCTTTGTGGTAGAAAAATTATTTTGGAACCACAAAGACATAAAAGATATAAAAATTTCTATCAGAAGTCTACAAATTTCCTTTAAGTCCTCTGTGCTTAGTGTAGTTTTTTAAGAAAAACCGCTATACTCTAAGCAGTTTCTCGACGACTGGTGATGGCGCGATCACTGAGAATTGCCTTACAGCACATTGCAACAATTCAGTCAGTTCTAAAAGAGAATGGCTATCCTAGCCAACAAGCTCTAGCTGTGGAACTAAAAATATCTTTATCCACTGTCAAAAATTTTTTCAGTGGTCAATTTATTGATTGTCTGAATTTTATCAGAATTAGCCAGAAATTAAACCTAGAATGGCGAGCGATCGCACATAGAGAACTGGAAACTCAACCTCAAGGATTGAGCGCTGAGCAACACTCTCGCTTGAAGAAGAAAGCAGAAAAGCTTCAACGAGAGTGGGAGCTTTGGAGCGACAAAGTCGGGCTTATACGGGAAAGCTTGGCGATTGAAACTAATGCAGCAGAGAAGTTTAAATTAGGACAGACGTTGTTATATGATGAAGCTGAAGTAGAGTGTCTTGAACATGAGCTAAGTGAAATTGAAGCAGCGCTGGAAATTGCTTCACATAAAAGCAATACTCCTCAAACAAAGAATTCTCCTCCTGTCATCAACAACTCTAAACCTATGAATTTAACAGCGACTCAACGCAGAGAGTTCAGTGAGGCGCTCATGGATGCTTTTCCACGGGAGAATAATTTAGAAATGATGCTGAGTTATGAATTAGATTGGACTCTCGCTCAAATTGCTGGTGGGGATAACTATCAAAATATTGTATTTAATCTGATTAAATATGCGGAATCTCAAGGCGAAGTCAAGAAGTTATTAGAGGCTGCAAAACGATCTAATCCCGGTAATCCGAAATTAGACAATTTTTATAAATCAATAACAGTTAAGAAAAAACAAGCGCCTCCACTTAAACCAAAAACTGAGGAAACCTCACCCTTCATCACTGGTTCACCCATCACTGATCCTCGCCACTTTTTTGGACGCAATCATGAACTGAGACGCCTGTTCAACTTCCTTAAACACCATCCCCTGCAAAATATTGCCATTATCGGTAAGCCGCGGATCGGCAAAACCTCTCTGCTGCACTACCTGAAAAACATCACCACCACCCCACCAGAACAGTTGCGTCCCAGCCAAAAGTACGACTGGCTACCGTATCCAGAAAATTATCAATGGATATTCGTAGACTTCCAAAATACGCGAATGCAAAGCCGAGAGGGGCTACTAAAGTACATCCTAGGATGCCTGGGCATACAAGTGCCGACACCTTGTGACTTGGATCGCTTTATGGAAGTGGTCAGCGATAATTTGGATTCTCGTACAGTCATCTTACTCGATGAGATTGGCGTTGGGTTGAAACGTTGTCCAGAATTAGATGATGGGTTCTGGGAAAGTTTGCGTTCTTTGGCGACTAACTATACAAGGGGAAATCTGGCGTTCGTCTTAGCTACCTACGAATCACCGATTGAACTTGCTCGCAATACAGGGCATAGTTCACCCTTCTTTAATATTTTCGGTTATACCGCAACTTTGGGAGCACTGACTGAGGCAGAAGCGCGGGAATTGATTGCTAGTTCACCTATTATTTTCGCTGAGGAAGATGTAAAGTGGATTTTACAACAAAGTCAATCCTTACCACTCTTGCTGCAAATTCTTTGTCGGGAAAGATTGTCTAGTGTAGAAGATGGGGAGATTGATGACTGGCGGGACGAAGGGTTGCAACAGATAGAACCATTTGCTCATTTGTTGGAAAGAAACAGGGAGAGGTGAAAAAATGCCTTTTAGTAGCTACAAGAGTATTGGGGCTGTTGCTAAAGAATTTCAGATTAAGTATGTGCGGGATAATTTTATTATTGAAACAGAATTTTTAATCAGTGATACTTTCCGTCAAGAATTAGATTTAATTTTCAATGAGGGAGTTTTTGATAATTCAGAAATAGCTATTTGTGAGAATATCATTTATCTAAGTTTAGTTAACCGGACTATGAGAAATGTTTTGCTAAATCTCCTGCGTAACAAGGTTTCTCGCTATGATGACCCATTTGAACCAGCTGTGCCTGTGGAAGATTGGGAAGTGCTGCAATGATTATATTGGATATACTCACATCCACCCGGAAATCAATTTCCGGGCTAATAGCTCAAGTCAGTTAAAACTGACTCAAACCATCGATAAATTAAGTTTTTCAGTCCTCTTGAGAGGACTTTGGCTATCAGCCAGGGAATTTATTCCTTGGCGGGTGTGGACTTAGACTAAGGAACACGAAAAAATCCCAACCTCCCATGACCTCCACCGACTACTCCAAAATCTACACCGATGCACCCGAACAGCACCCCAACTTGATACTGGGTAGCCTGCAACTGCTGTTCTGGCTTTTCTTCTGTCCAAAAGCGTGGCGTAATCACCTTAAGCGTATTGATCCTGATTTAAAACCGGACTCATTTCTATTTTTTCTGTTGAGACGAGAACGATGGCGGAACCTGGCTTTGTGGCGGCTGCTAATACAGGGGTACTTGGTCTTACCCCTCCTTGCTAATTTAATTTTTGGCTTGCTGTTGTTGGTATTGGGTAAATCATTAGAACAAATAGTGCTTCTCGTGGCGTCAGGCGTGGCGTTTGGCGTGATGTCAGGCGTGGCGTTTGGCGTGACGTTAGGCGTGGCGTTTGGCGTGGGGTTAAGCGTGGCGTTTGGCGTGATGTCAGGCGTGGCGTTTGGCGTGGCGTCAGGCGTGGCGTTTGGCGTGGCGTCAGTCTTGGCGTTTGGCGTGGCGTTTGGCGTGGCGTCAGGCGTGAGGTCATTCGTGGCGTTTGGCGTGGCGTCAGGCACGGTGTTTGGCGTGGCATTATTCGTGGCGTCATTCGTGGGGTTTGGCGTGGTGTTTGGCACGGTGTTTGGCGTGGCGTCATTCGTGGTGTTTGCCGTGCTGTTTGGCACGGTGTCCTTCGTGGTGTTTGGCGTGGTGTTTGGCGTGGTGTTTGGCGTGGTGTTTGGCGTGGTGTTTGGCGTGGCGTTAGGCGTGGCGTCAGGCGTGGCGTCATTCGTGGCGTCATTCGTGGTGTTTGGCGTGGCGTCAGGGGTGGCGTCAGGCGTGGTGTCAGGCGCGTTTGCCGTGGCGTTTGGCGTGGGAGTAACTATTAACTTATGGCGACCTTGGGTGTCCTACCCACTGCTGCAACTATGGAATATGCTGCTTTATCGATTTGACAAAGGACGCATAGATAAGGATATCAGTCTCTTGCGTTGGCATTCAGCTTTTTGGGATGAGTGGCAGCGCATACCTCTATATGGCTTAGACAAGCACCTAATATTAGTAGCTGAGCGGAACCCAGTTGAGGGACAATCTGCTATTGATTATCTGAGTAGTAGTCGCCAGGAGTGGCCAATTCAAGCTGCACGACAAGCTGTACAAATTGAACTTGATGCACGCAGTTTAGAACGCTGCGTCGATGTGGAAGCTATCCGTAAAGTTCACAACAACCTGGTAATTGACGAACTAGAAAACGCAGCTAGCCCTGTGCTACGTATCTTCAGTGACATTAGTAAAGATGTGAACGCTGCCCTCAACCAAACAAAAGCCTACAACCAAAGTCTAGTACTCAAAGCTGTTGCAGATCGTTTAGATGGACACCTGCATGACTTGAGGAGCAGTAGTAATAAATACGCCCCTCGTTTCTACCCCATTGCTGAAAGTTGGCTTAAAATAATAACCAGTTATGTGGACGAACTGGCTCAAGCTGCTGAACTTAATCAAGAAATTCACATCCCTTATATTATTGGTGTACCTCTCACGGAACAGCAAGCAATCTTCACCGGACGCACCAGCATTAGTTTACGCATTGAGCAATTAATTTTAGACCGCCGCCGCCCACCCTTGCTACTCTATGGTCAGCGTCGCATGGGCAAAACCTCGCTACTCAATAACTTGGGACGCCTGCTACCAAGTACCATCATCCCCATGTTTGTAGACTTGCAAGGGGCACCCTCATCAGCAAGTGACCATGCAGGTTTTCTTTACAATCTCGCTAAAGGTATGGTGGACTCAGCCAAACGGCGAAGGATTTTAACCCTGCCACCCCTGACACGTGAAGCGCTAGCGACTGACCCCTTTACCTGCTTTGATGAATGGCTAGATAAGGTAGAACAGGTACTAGAACAAAAAACCGCCTTGCTGATGCTAGACGAGTTCGAGGTATTAGACAGCGCGATAAACAAAGGACGCTTTGATGAACAAGACGTTTTGGGAATGCTACGTCACCTCATACAACATCGTCCTCGCTTCAAAGTGCTACTAGCAGGTTCCCATACTATAGAAGAATATCAGCGCTGGGCTAGCTATCTGATTAACGTCCAAGTCGTGCATATCAGCTACTTGAAAGAACACGAAGCCCGTCAACTCATTGAACGCCCTGTCAAAGATTTTACCCTGCGTTATGAACCTGAAGCTGTTGAGCGACTGTTGCAACTCACCCGCTGTCATCCTGCCTTGGTACAACTGCTGTGTGGTCAAATTGTTACCCTCAAAAATGAGCAAGACCCCTCCGTCCGGCGATTGGCAACTTTAGTAGATGTGGAAAATGCAGTACCACAAGCATTGAGTAGTACTAGTTTATCTTTTGCAGATATTCAAAATAACCAAGTCGATGCTGCTGGGTTAGCTATCTTGAAGCACTTGGCAGCACAAGGAGAAGGGGCAATAGTTAGTAAAAATACTATATTAAAACAACTTCCTGATGTATCGGAAAGCGCTTTTAAACTCTTGTTACAACGCGAGTTGATTGAGGAAGTTGAGGACGGCTTTCGCTTCCAAGTGGAGTTGATTCGACGGTGGTTTGCTCAAATTTAGAGATGACTCATACTAATACCAGTTCTATATGAAGATGCAACAAATTAGATCCCCCCAACCCCCCTTAAAAAGGGGGGCTAAGAAATTATTTAGCGCAGCTTCATGGAGAAATTGAAAACTTGAAACCTCGATCCCCCCTAGCCCACGCCAGGTGCTACAAGTCGGCAGAGCCGGATGCCAGATACCTACGGAGGGAAACCCTCCTGCAGTACTGGCTCCCCAACGCACTGGCTCCCCTTAAAAAGGGGGGAATCTTAAAAGCCCCCTTTTTAAGGGGGTTGGGGGATCTCTTGTGCGTAAGTCCTAAAGATTGAAATTTAACCTTCTAGTCATACAATCTTGGTGTCCTCACATCCGGAAGTTTATGCGGTTTTTTACACACGGTCGCCGGTGGGTATTTCTAACGCTTTTTGTGATTGCAGTTATCGTAGCGTGTACAGCATCGCCTGGAAAACGTTCTGGGCAAACAACACAACAGCAAGCAACACAACATAATATGATCATATTTGTTGCGGATGGGCTGCGTCCAACTTGGATCAATCCTACCGATACCCCAAGCATGAATGAGATACGGGAACGGGGTGTCAAGTTTACCAATAGTCACTCTTTGTTTCCGACTTTTACGACTGCTAATGCTTCGGCGATCGCCACCGGTCACTATTTAGGCGATACTGGTGACTTTAGCAATACTATCCAAGTCAATGCCCCAGTCAAAAGTGCCAAAAACAGCCTTGTCCCCTTCTTAGAAAACAATGCTGTTCTCCAAGAAGTGAACAAACAATTTGGTGCTAACTACCTCAACGAACAAACTCTGCTAGAAGCTGCAAGAAAATCAAGTTTTAGCACTGCTGCAGTCGGAAAAATTGGACCAGTTTTGATTCAAGATGTGACTTTGCAAAAAGGTGAACCAACGATCATTTTTGATGACGCCACTGGGACACCCACAGGAATTTCCTTGAGTTCTGAAGTGAGTGAACAACTTGCCAAAAACTCGTTACCAACAGCAGCACCTTCACGCGGTGACAATGGCAAATCTGGCGACAGCAAGACTCCTGGTACTAAAGTTGCTAATACAACTCAGCAGCAATATTTTGCTGATGTGACGACTAAGGTGATTCTGCCAATGTTCAAGCAACGGCAAAAACCCTTTGTGTTCGTTTTCTGGTCTCGTGATCCAGACGGTACGCAGCATAATCACGGCGATAGTCTTAACCAGCTTGTTCCTGGTATTAATGGTCCGACAGTGCAAGCAGCGCGTCAGAATGTTGACAAAAACCTGGCTCAAATTCGCACTGCATTAAAGGATTTGGGTTTAGAAGAAAGCACAAATATATTCTTGACTGCTGACCACGGATTTTCGACAATTAGTAAGGAGAGTAAAACCAGTTATTCGGCGACGCTTTCTTATCCGGAGGTTCCAAAAGGTTTTATCCCACCTGGTTTTGTGGCGATTGATATTGCTCAGGAGTTGAAGTTACCTCTGTTTGACCCAGATAATAAGAATGCAGCTGTAGATCCTAGTATTGGACAGTTTTCTAAAAATAGTGTCATTGGGGAAGATCCCAAAAACCCAGATGTGATCCTTGCTGGTAATGGCGGTTCTGATTTACTTTACCTCCCAAATGCAGCAAACAAAAAAGCAACTGCCAAAAAGATTGTAGATTTGCTGCTGAAGCAGGACTATGTTAGTGGGATATTTGTGGATGATTCTTTGGGAGAAATTCCTGGGACTTTATCAATGGAGGCGATCGCTCTTCGAGGTGCAGCACGCACTCCCAAGCCATCCATCTTAGTCAACTTTCGTTCCTTCGATACAGGTTGCGGCAATCCTACAGCGTGTGGTGCGGAATTAGCCGATACACCTTTGCAGCAAGGACAGGGAATGCACGGTAGTTTTAGTCGTGCTGATACTTTCAACACAATGGCAGCAATTGGACCAGATTTTAAACAAGACTATGAAGATTTAGCTCCCGCAAGTAACGCAGATGTGGCAGTCACGGTAGCCAAAGTACTGAAATTGAAATTGTCCACTCAGGGTAAGCTAGTTGGTCGAGTGTTAAGTGAAGCGCTAGTTGGTGGACCTGATAGCATTCAGTATAAATCTTTTACGCTGAAATCTCTATCTGCTGCTAACGGTTTAAAGACCATCCTCAAGTATCAAACAGTAGGAAAAACTCGCTACTTTGATGTTGCTGGATTTCCAGGTCGTACCCTTGGACTATAGTTAAACGACTTTGACACAGCATGTACTGTCTATCAGCGATTTTTGACTCATATTTCGGGAACTTGTGTTGAGAATTAAATTCAATTACACACAACCCTTAGTTTCTGTGTTTGAATCAATCCCCAGTTCTGAATAGCTTTGTTGTAAACGTTCCCAGAGTTCAGTTATTTGCTGGTTGGCATCTTGTGGAGAGAGCTTTCCAAGAGTTTGTAAATTGCTAATGTAGCCAACTCGTGTTGCAAATTCTTGTAAATTAGCGTTGAACACTAAAGCCTCTGGCGTGAAGTTACCGTGGTAACTTCTTGTTTGATAAAGAAAGTCATGTTTGTCTATTTGCGGTTTCATAATCCACCTCTTGGCTAAAAAATTTTTCTTATATCTTTATGTTTCTACACAACAACGATAAAAGCAAATATTTTTAATTGTTGTTTTCATAAATAAAAATGATTAAATAAGAATGCAGAACTCAGAACTCAATTCTCTCGTTCCTACTCTGTAGTCTGATCTGTGTGTTCTAAAAAACATTACTTAGGTATGATGATTTACAGGACTTTATATGATGAGTAACCTCTCGCAGCGCAAAAAAAACCCTGCACTGTCAATTTGTCAGGCAGGGGGTCTTCACAATCGTTGTTGCAGCATATGTTATAGCTGTCTGTTCAAACAAAGAATATTACGCAAGATTTGCTACTTCTTTACAAAACTTAACAAAAAGGTTGCTTTAACTCAGTTTTGTTTGCAGGACTTTAGATACACCCTGTGATAACAACTTCTCACGTATCTGATCCAAATTCCTTGGTTTTGGTGACTCAGTCAAAGTTTTTGGTTCCAGTTGAGTCCCAGAAGGTTGTTTACTAGATAGAGCAGCTGCAAATTGCTTGTAAAGCTCTGGGTTAACAGCAAAGTAAAAAGCTAGCTCTTGTCCTACCTCTTTCAATCGCTTTGGTAATTCTGTTTCTGTTGTTTGTAACAGTTTTGCAAGAGAAGATCGTAGCTTAGCGTTATCTCGACTTATTTCAGCAAAATTACCATCAACTTGACTGTCTGATAGTTGCTGCCCGAAGAGATGGACAAACGTATCGAGTCTGCCGTTATCTATAGATGGATGTGCTGTTAGGGCAAACGCTGGTGCAATGACTGAATTAGTGACATTATCAGGTAGTGGTGCAGCAAGTACTTTCTCTGCATTGACAATACCTTCACCAAAGAGATTGGGCTTCCATGTTGGAAATTTCTCACAACTGTCACGCAGAATCTGATTAAAAATGAAGGGAATCTTTTCCGCTCCATAACGTTGGATGAGTTGGTCGCGTCCATGATAGGATAACCACAAAGCAGCCACACCCGCCACTAGTGGTGCAGAAAATGAAGTACCAGAGCCTTGCAGAACATTATATTTGAACTCACCATTCTCCTTATCGGTTTTTGCATACCAAATTGAGTCCCCAGGGGCAGTCACATCTACTTGACTTCCCCGTGATGAACCCCACCAAATCTCACGTTTAGGATTACTACCAGCAACAGCAATAACTTCGTCATAAGCAGCAGGCCAAACTACGTAGGGAATCATAGTACCAGCGGCTGCTACAATAATGACGCCGCGTTTTTGAGCATATGTGATCGCAGTCCGCAGACGCTGGTTGAACAATCCAGTTCCTAAGCTAATTGAAAGAACATGGACACCATGAGTAGCCGCGTACTCAATCGCGTCAGCAAGATTAGTTACACTCAATAAAACGACTGAGTATGAGACTCGAAGGGGTACAACTTTGGCACCAGGTGCGACTCCCGTTACAGATTTTCCGGTTGGGTAATTGCTTTGTGCGCCTCTTTGGCTGATCATGACACTGGTTGTTGATGTGCCGTGACCTGGATTGTTTATAATTTCGCCTAGATGTGTTTCGAGTTCGTCTGTTGGGTCTTTGTCGTTTTTGAGAAAATCGTAACTTTCTTTCAGGAGTAGATTTGCCACAATTTCTGGATGTTTCGTGTAACCTGTATCAGGAAGCCCAATGACAACCCCATGTCCTGGTGGTAGATTCGGATCAGGAAAAAAGCGTGACCATGTCTCTAAAACTCGAAGCTGCTTGAGACTCCACTCTACATCACTGCTTTCGTCTACAGCTGTTTGAAAAGCTGCAACTGTCTGTTTTGACTGTTGATTCCAGTCAGAAGACGGTAGAGGAACAGCAAATAATGGCTGTGCATCTACAACGCCCGGTTGAGAACGCAGATGATATGTTTTCTCCCAAGCTTCTTTGACTGATAGTGTATTTGCTTTTTTGCTGACTTCAAACTCGGTACGATTATCTCCAATCGATTTAACCTTCCAATTTGAACCCAGTGTTTTGGTAACAATTTCTCGAACTCTGTCTTCTAGTCCCGGCAGAACCATCTGGAGAAAAAAACCTTCAAACTTAGCACCCAAGTTATTTGAGTTGCTGAGTTGCTCGCGATCTGCCAATGGATGCAAGCTTTGCTTATCGCTCATACAATTTTCCTCTGGTGAAATCAGTTTTTAGCCTTAAATCTAATTCAGTGGTTAACTACACTGCAACGATTGATGATTACGGTGTCAGTTTTCCCTGAAAAGGTTTCTCCAGAACAGCGTGAAATAAAACGCAATACCGTTATCACGATTGCAATGTAGAGACATTGCATGTGAGGCAGTGCGTTGGGGAGCCACTGCCGTGCGCGGGTTAAGCGCGTTGAGGCATGTGGCGTGAACCAGTACTGCAGGAGGGCAACGTCTCTACACACGTGGAATGGTTACCAATAATTTTTAATTGAAAAAAATGAGTAGAGCGTTTGTATTTGCGTAGATTCTACTCCAAAAAAAGAAGCCCCGGTTAAGGTAACCAGGACTTCTTTGAAGATTTTACGTTACAGCAATTTTCAGGTAATTGAACCACAAACTACGGTAAGCTGGTAGTAAAGTAATTGTTAGATTCGATGCCAGTATCTTATTCAGGTGATTTGCGTCGTCGCGTGATTAGAGCTTGGGAAGCA